>ERZ773235.90-NODE-90-length-122219-cov-34.192765_pt1 | contig 122219 bp, 160 predicted proteins | sample MGYA00580522_ERZ773235 | MGnify/ENA primary metagenome ERZ773235 (study PRJEB29015, sample SAMEA2737797) | human gut metagenome | biome: human gut; feature: human-associated habitat; material: faeces | place: China | collected 2012 ... | reverse complement strand
GCCCTATAAAAAATAGGGACACCCGCTTTTAACAAGTATCCCTATAATCTATCAAATATCTGATAGTCCACTATTCACTTTCATATTCAGGATTTTTTGTGTTCCCCGTATCGAGGTCTAAGGCAACCACAACGGTAACTTCCTGCACAAGCAGCTTTTCCTTGTGATTTTCACCGATTTTGTTGAAACTGAAAAACTCTACAAAGTGCGTAAATTCAAGGATTTCTAGGTATCTTTCCTTTGTAGTCCTACCACAGTCTCCACATGCCCGGTTCCTGGGAATTGGTCAATGGCAACAACTCTTTCCATGCGATATCCCTGTTCGATCATGATATCGAGATCTCTGGCAAGACTGGTTGGCTTACAGCTGATATATACGATTCTGTCTACCTGATAATCTATGATGTGCTGCAATGCCTTAGGGTGGATTCCATCACGCGGCGGATCAAGTACTATGAAATCTGGTTTTTCTTTGATATCACCAATGACTTTTAATACGTCACCTGCTATGAATTCACAGTTGTTCAGGTTATTGAGCTTGGCATTTTCTCTGGCTGCCTTTACTGCCTCTTCAACGATTTCCACACCGATGACCCTACCTGCCACAGGAGCAAGCAACTGAGCAATCGTTCCTGTTCCACTGTACAGGTCAAAGACTGTCTTATCATTCCTGCCATCGTCAGAGATATCTCCCAGGAATTCTCTTGCCGTCTCGTAGAGAACTTCTGCCCCCAGGCTGTTTGTCTGGAAGAAGGAGAACTGTGATATCTTAAACTTTAATCCAAGAAGCTCTTCATAGAAGTAATCCTGTCCGTATAGTAATACGGTCTCATCACTCTGTACAACATCAGCTACAGAATCATTTTTTGTATGAAGAACGCCTGTTATTTTACCTTGTAATGGCAATGCAAGAAGCGCATCCACATATGGCTGCAGATCCTGTTCTTCCTGAGTTGTAGTAATCAAGGCAATGAGGATTTCGCATGTCTTCTGTGCCTTACGCACCAGTAAATGACGAAGATATCCTTCATGTCTCATTCTATGATAATATGAAGTACCTTTTTGTGTGAAGTAATCTAATGTGGTGTTTAATATCTTACGATAATCCTCATCCACCAGCTGACACTCTCTGACAGATACAATATCATAGAAGCTTCCTCTCTTGTGCATGCCCAATGATAATGGTCCGTCCTTGACCTCATCTCCAAAGGAAAATTCCATTTTGTTACGATATGCACTCTGTACTGGGCTGCCCTTGATTCCTTCAAAGATGTGATTAACATATTCATCTGTCAGCTCTGCTTCTCCATCAAGAAGTGCCTGTTTTGCAAAAACGGGTGTCAGAAGCTTTCTGACCTGCCCTTTCTTTAACTCTAGCTGTTTATCATAAGGTAAGGTCTGGTATGCACAACCGCCACATACACCAAAATGAGGACAGACACTTGGAATTTCATAAGGTGCATTTTCCAGAACATCCAATAAACGTCCTTCTGCTTTACCCTTTCGTTTTTTGGTTATCATGAAAGATATTTTCTGTCCAGGAAGAACATTTTTAACTACTACCTTTTCATCTTCGAAGCTCAATACTCCTTTATTAGGGAAATCAAGTCGTTCCACATATCCTTCACATATCTGTCCTTTTTTCATTCTGATACCTGTACCTTTCTGTATGTCTTACTTCCATTTACCTAAAAATGCGGATAAGCAGCACTTCGCGATCTTCGTTCGCTCAGTCGCGTTGCCACTCCTCGTCCAATTACCCTAAAACGTGAATAAGCAGCACTTCGCGATCTTCGTTCGCTCAGTCGCGTTGCTCGCCATAGTCATAGAGATAAATTCTCATACAAGTATGAAATTTATCTCTAAGCCCATGGCTCTGCTTATTCACGCAAAAAGAGGATGCCTGTTGCAGCATCCCCCTATATCTTCTGCATAATCTTATTCTGGCTTCTTCTCTTCCTTCTCAGGCTCTTCGTCCTCGTCATCAAAGAAATCATCTTCCAGATCATCATCAAAATCGTCATCGAAATCATCCATGTAATCTGGTGTCAGATAACGGTATACTGCATATGCGATACCGGCAATTACTGCAATGCCGCCCACAATAGCGAGTACCCATACCCATACATTAGACTTCTTCTCTTCCTCTTTCTTCTTTAAACAACATGTTCTGCCTAATAAATTCTTCTCCTGAAGAAATTCTACTACATCATCCCAGCTCTTCATGTTTACCCCTTCTTTCTTTATCATTTCATACAATAACATTATCGTCAGTTGATATCAATATGATAACACTTTTTTGCCTGGTTTACTACTCTTTTCTGGAAATTAACAGAAAGTTACTATATTTTTTGCAATTTTGCAAACGCAGCGTACATGATTTTCTGTCCTGCTCCATCGAAAGCAACTGTTATTTTATAATCCCTGACATCCTTTTCAACTTTCTGCACTGTTCCATCACCATATTTTATATGGCGTACTCTGTCTCCAACTCCATAGGAAAGCCCTCCCTGTGTTGTCGGCATGCCCTTGGTAAGTCCATCCAGGGATTTTGCTATATAGGGTTTATTAGCCGCAGGTGTTTCTTTTTTCTTAATCACTGCCTTAGGTCTGGATACTAATATAGATGCGATATCCTTTGGCTGCTGCTGTTTCATAACAGGTGTTTTGTTAGAAGGAACTGTTGCCGTTTTGACAGTTGCTTTCGCTGTCGGCATTTCCCAGTTATTTCTCTTCACTGCCTGTTCTGCCGCTTCCCAGTTATTCCTTGGCTTATCAAACACATCATCTGACAGAACCGGCTTCTGATATACGGTATTGAATCCACTTCCTGCAAATGGTTTAGTCTTAAAATGGCTGCGTTCTCTGGAATCCTCCTCATAATCATCATAGCCCCACTTCTTAGGCACTGGTAATTTATTGTCCATCAGATTCTCCGGAATCTCTTTTATGAAACGGCTGATTGGATTGTACTGTGTCTCGCCGCGCAGCATACGCTGTTTTGCATAAGTAATCGTAAGATCATCCTTGGCTCTTGTGATGCCTACATAAGCCAGTCGGCGTTCCTCTTCTATCTCTGTTGGATCATCTGATGTGATTGTCATATAGCTTGGAAATACGCCATCTTCCATACCGGCAAGATATACCTGGGAGAACTCCAGACCTTTGGCACTATGCAACGTCATTAACAACACTTTATTATCGTCTTTATCCACTCCATCAATATCAGCTACCAGCGCCACTTCTTCCAGAAAAGCTGACAGGGATGCTTCCTCTCCCAGTTCCTCGCGCTCCTGTTCAAAGCTGACCACCTTGGAGATCAATTCATCAATATTCTGCAGACGGTCTTCTGCGTCATCATCATCTGATTCTTCCAGCTCTTTTGTATACTGCGTCGTTTCAATCACATCTGTTATTAAATCTTCCAAAGTACCATGCTGCAGCTTTGTGCGGAACATCATGATCATAAGAGCAAAGTTGCGAAGCTTCTCGCCTGCCTTTCCTATAGATGTGATCTCATCTATTCTCTGCATGGCCTCAAAGAAGCTGATACCCATATGGTCTGCAAAATCCTGTACCTTATTCACACTTGCTGCTCCGATTCCTCTTCGTGGCACATTGATGATTCTCTTTACAGCCAGATCATCCTTTCCATTGTCAATCGTTTTCAGATAGGCTAACAGATCCTTGATTTCCTTTCTGGCATAGAAGTTCACTCCTCCTACTACATCATATGGGATTCCTTCGCTGATGAAACTTTCTTCCAGAAGTCGTGACTGGGCATTGGTTCGATACAGCACTGCACACTGACCGTAATCACTGGTTCCCTGATATTTTTTTGATTTAATATCACTTGCTATGTATTCAGCTTCATCATATGCATTGTCAAAAGGTCTGAAATGGATTCTGTTTCCACTTCCTCTGTCTGTCCACAATGCCTTGTCTTTTCTTCCAATATTATTATGGATCACATTGTTGGCAGCATCCAGAATATTCTGCGTAGAACGATAATTCTGCTCCAGCTTAATGACTTCAGCATCCGGGTATACTTTCTCAAAATCAAGAATATTGCGGATATTCGCTCCTCTGAATTTGTAAATAGACTGGTCATCATCACCTACAACACACAGATTACGGTTTCTCTGGGCAAGAAGACGTATCAGCTCGAACTGGGCTGTATTCGTATCCTGATACTCGTCCACCATAATATACAGGAAACGGTTCTGATAATTCTCCAATACTTCCGGGCATGCTTTGAACAACTCTACCGTTTTTACAATGATATCATCAAAATCCAGTGCATTATTCTTTTTTAATAACATCTGATATTCTTTATATGCATTTGCAATTTTACGCTTGTTAAAATCTCCCATTGCTGACATTTCATAATCGAGCGGTGAGATCAGATTATCTTTTGCAGAAGATATTGCTCCCAGAATTGTCTTTTCCTTCAGCTGCTTGGTGTCAATATCCAGCTTCTTACACACTTCCTTCATGACACTCTTCTGGTCATCCGTGTCATAGATTGTAAAACTGGTATCATACCCAAGTCTGTCAATATGTCTTCGAAGTATTCTGACACAGGTGGAATGGAATGTTGCTACCCAGATGCTCTCTGAACCATATCCCACAATATCATCAACACGTTGACGCATCTCTCCTGCTGCTTTATTGGTAAAGGTAATTGCCATGATATTCCATGGATTAACACCTGTATTCTCTATCAGATAAGCAATTCTCCTGGTCAGTACGCTTGTCTTGCCTGAACCAGCGCCAGCCAAGATCAGAACCGGACCCTGAGTAGTGAATACGCCTTTCTTCTGTTGTTCATTCAGTGAATCATAGATACTCATGACATTCTCCCTTTATTTTGTATAATAGACTGATGCTTACAAGCATCTTAACCCAGTATACCAAAAATACATTCGATTGCAAACACCTAAAATCAAATATCTATGCACATCCTGTTTTCTTTTGGCATACACTAACCTAAAATCTCTTTCTATGGTGGTTCTATGAAATACTCTCATAAACTATGCCGGTTAGTTCTTTCACTTCTGCTTCTGACCTTGTGCATTGCAGTCGCAGGATGTAGTTCCAATGATGAGAATTCTAATTTAAAAACAGGTGTTATTGAAAAGGTAACATTAAATGAAGTGGCACATTCTATCTTTTATGCTCCTATGTATGTTGCAATAGAAAAAGGTTATTTTGAGGAAGAGGGAATTGACCTCGACCTTGTGACCGGTTATGGCGCTGATAAAACCATGACTGCACTTCTTACAGGAGAAGCCGATATTGGTTTCATGGGTTCAGAAGCTTCTATTTATACCTATTTACAGGGTGCCAAAGACTATGCCATCAACTTTGCCCAGCTTACACAAAGAGCCGGCAATTTCCTGATCAGCAGAGAACCTATCGACGACTTTTCCTGGGATATGTTAAAAGGGCATTATGTACTTGGCGGCCGCAAGGGCGGTATGCCACAGATGGTATTTGAATATATTCTGAAGAAAAACAACATTAACCCTGATACAGACCTTACTATCGATACGAGTATTGACTTTGGTTCAACTGCTGCAGCTTTTGCAGGTGCTAAGAAAGGGGAAGCCGGCTATGCTGATTTCACGGTAGAATTCGAGCCTCATGCAACTTCCCTGGAAGCACAACAGACCGGCTATATCGTTGCTTCTCTTGGAACAGACTCAGGCTATGTCCCTTATACCGCCTTCTGTGCAAGAAAAAGCTATTATGCGGACCATGCTGATACATTGCAGCATTTTACGAATGCCCTGCAGAAAGGTATGGATTACACTGCCACCCACTCTGCCCAGGAGATAGCCTCTATCATCCAGCCCCAATTCAAAGAAACAGATCTGGATACCATTACTACAATTGTCACCCGCTATCAGTGTCAGGACACTTGGAAAACAGACCTGATCTTTGAGCAAAGCAGCTTTGAATTACTGGAAAACATACTGATGGAAGCCGGGGAACTGGATTCCTTTGTTCCCTATAACGAACTGGTCGATACCTCTTATGCCCAAAAAGCCATAGCAGATAAATAAATATAATAAAAGGCAGATATGATAGGAAAACTCTCATCATATCTGCCTCTATCTAAGCCATTTATCTACTTACATATTCACAACAGCAAGTATCATTTCCTGCTGTACCATAGTGCCGGCTACATCCTGACCACTGATCCACACTCTGTAGGCCCCTAGTGTGTTCAGATCATAATTGCCATTTATGTACAACTGATAGTCCTGTGGGGTATACGCCTGTCCCTGTATATTCTTTAATCCAACATACTGCTTCAACTGATCAACAGTCGCACCTACAGGTACATACAGTACACCATCCCCCATATCCTGTACCAGATACAGGGAAGGTCTGATTGTATTCCATGGATTCTCTTCTGCAGGATCTGTCGGGTCCCATCCGGCGAATGGATGGGAAATATCAATCTGCATCTGTACCGGCTTTCCCAAAGGTCCAGGATTCTGTTCATCATCATATACGATAACACTGGTGCCTTTTTCACAGTTATCATAAAGCCACTTCACATCACTGGCAGCCATTCTGACACATCCAAGAGACGCCTGTGAACCTAACAGATTGAACTGATTCTTCTCCAGATTATCTGCTGAACTGGTATAATATGGAACAGAATGGAACAAGATACCTCTGTTAAAACGGATTGCATATTGTCCATAGCTTCCATCTACCATAAGTCTCCATGTATAATAATCAGAAGTTTTGAAGCTTCCAAGCGGAGTCTCCATCCCTTCTCTACCAGTGGAACAGGCAAAAGATCTCACCGGCACTGTATATTCTCCATCCGCATCCTTTGTATATACTGTAACACAATTAGCGATACGATTTACATAGACCTGATAGGTTGGTGTCTGTACTGTCTGCTGCGTTGAAGCTTCTGCCGCCTGCACTGTCCAGGCTGACTGTGGACCGAATGTAATTCCCAGCGCCAACACACCCATCAGAATAATTTTTGCAATTTTCGTAAAATGATTCATGATAACCTCCGTATTCAGTTTTCTCCAATAGGATTTTATCATACACCATTTCACTGGAAAAGACCAGTAGTTTTCTTCAAAACTATTCACTCGCTGACTCCGGATCAGTTTCTGTTATCTCTTCTGCTTCACTCTCAGTCTCCGTTTCAGTCTCTTCCTCTGCCGTAATATCTTCCAGCGTATTATTCTGGAAGCTTGTTATTGTTGCAGAATCGGTCGTATATACTGTACTCTTATCACTCTCAAGGCACATATAATATGTATATGTTGTCTCATTATAATCGCCAATTAATATAGTATATGATGTTGTACCATCCGATACCAGAATCGTAAGAGATGGCGCATCCAGACCATACTGGGCAATATCTTCTACATTCTCAATCTTATTCTCTGATGTAAGAGAAGCCACCTTACCAACCATGGGACTTACTTTATCTGCATCAATGTCCACACTGCGGTCTTCATCACAGATCCAGTTATCTCCGTCTTTATTCAAAGTTAGTGTACCATTTTCATTGGTATACACCAGTTTTGTCACATCATCTGCATTCAGATTCGTTACTTCATAGCTTGCTGTTGTATCTGTTTCCTCTTCCTGGGGCAGCTTCTTCACTACAACGGAAGCAATGACTGCCACAATCAGGATTTCCAGCAATCCAATCAGCTGTTTCTTCTGCTTCTCCATATGCAGCCTACCTCCTTATTTCTTTCTTCGTTTGAACCAGATTACAAATCCGATTATGATCAGGGCTAATGGAATCAGGATTACAACTACTGTTTCAAATAATACAACGTCCTTTGTTGAGGCAGTCAGATTATCGTAACTGTAACTCTTAACCGGTACAGACACACTTACATCATGAGAAGCAATTGTACTCATTATATTAGTAAACAGTGTCTTATTATTGCCGGACACTGCATTATCCACATTGTCTGTGAAGAACTGTGCACTGGAAAAGACATACATTACCGCAGAACCACTATCCAGCGTCTTCTCTGCTTTTACGCCAATACACAGCGGTCCATCAATATCCCCTTCTTCTTTTTCAAAAGAAGCTGCATTCTTAACATCTGTCTTCAACAGAGAACTCTCAGACGTAGTCAGAAGCTTAGTATATGTAATATTTTCAACATCCACATCAGGAACAGCAATTCCCTCTGCATAAGGAGCCATAACATAAGTATGACTTTCTGTCAGACCTGTAGTCTCATCACTGTATTCCACATTCGGAAGCAGGTAAATAGGTGTCTGATAATAATTACCTGCATTGGTATCTACTGCGTAACCACTCTGGATTGTCAGTCCAAACTCTGAAAGTATCTTCTCAAAATTAGGCATCTGTGTATCTACATACTCTGTTGTAATCAATGCCTTACCACCATTGTTCAGATATTCAATCACCTTATTGGCATCATCTTCTGAGAAATCCTTCTCCGGGGCATGAATGATGATACACTCTGCATCCTCCGGTATTGCATCATATTCCATCAGGCTGATTGTTTCGTAATCAATGTTTTCCTTCTCCAGTGCTGTTGTAAAACCACTGTCTAATGTATACTCATTGTGTCCTGTAATCATGTATACTTTCGGCATATCATCGCTCGTACAGTATGCAATTGCACTGGTCAGCTGACCTTCCCCATCATATCCTGTTACATTCTGTGAGTAGGTTGAATAGTCTATTTCCGTTTCATACATATCACTATAGGAAATCACTTTATAACGTTTGGATGTCTCTACGATCAGGCTGTTCTGTGACAGATTGGTAGTAGAATAACTGCTTGCAAACTGTGGATTTACCAAAGGATCAATATATTCCACCTTAACATGTGAGGATTCCTCTTCATATCCCTTGAGAGTCTGCGCTACTGTAGTATCCGCATTGTCCTCAGAGCTGAGTACATATACTGTTACATCCTCTGTCAGATTACCAAGCATTTCTTTCGTCTGGTCTGTGATGGTATACAACTGATTCGCTGTAATATCAAAGCTTGTATATTTCGTAGGTAACTGTGAAACGATAAGATTCACAACAACTGTAAGTGCAATTCCAATAACAACCGTTATTGAACTATACGCACCCATGGATATATTATGTACAGATACACTGTATCTTCTCTTCTGAATAGACTGTGTTGTAAGGAAAAGCAACAATGCAATGACGCTTACAAAATAAATAACACTTGTAATGTCAAATACACCATTTACCATATCGCTGAATCTTGTCTGGAAATCAAAAATACTTAAAAATTTCGTTACAACATTTCCAGTCTGGGAAATCAGGCTCTCAATTCCCTGCATCATATACGTAATGAACAGAATTGCAAAAGACAATACTGCTGCAATGACCTGACTTTCTGTAAAGCTGGATACCAGAATACCTACTGCCATACAGGTCAGTCCATATAATGCAAAAGCCAATATAGCTGCATAAGATTCTGCCATAGGCACTGTTCCAAATCTTGATAAAAAGAGTGGGAATATGCACATTCCGGCTACAGGAATCAGGAAAATAGCTGCCATTGCAAAATATTTGCCCAATACGATCTTACCAACAGAAACCGGAGCAGTCAGAATCAGCTGATCTGTCTTCTGCTTCTTTTCATCAGCAAGAATCCTCATGGACAAGATGGGAATCGTCAACAGAAACAGAAATAAAATGGCGCTTAATGTATAAGATACATAAGGATATCCTGATGCCAGATTATATACAGCCCCATATAATCCAAAGAAAAATACTGTGACTGCCATGAATAAAAGTCCTACTACCGAATGGATATAAGCCGAAAACTCTCTTTTAAATATTGCCTTCATTCTCTTTGTCCTCCTCGCCTGTCAACTCCAAGAATACATCCTCTAATGATTTTTCTGACAGACTCAATTCCATAATAGGCATATCTGCCGCAGCCAGTCTGTGGAACAGCTCTACTCTGATGTCTTCTGTATCTTCTGTCCTGATATTCACACTGACCATTCCCTCTGCCCTAGGAGGCTGCATAGAGAAATCTTTGACTGATTCCATGCTCCGTAACAGTTCCTCGACTTTACTCTGTTCACCAAGCACTGATAATTTCATTTGTCTGCCGCCTTTTAACAGGGTCATCAGTCCTTCCGGCGTATCACTTGCCACAAGCTTACCTTTGGAAATAATCATGATGTGATCGCAGACTGCACTTACCTCTGACAAGATATGGGAACTTAGAATAATCGTATGTTTCTTCGCCAGTTCTCTGATCAGTTCACGAATCTCTATGATTTGCTTCGGGTCCAGACCAACTGTAGGTTCATCCAGAATAATCACCTCAGGATAACCGATAATCGCCTGTGCCAGACCTACTCTCTGTTTATATCCTTTAGACAGGTTCTTGATCAGACGTCCTTTCACATCCTCTATCTGTGTCTGCTTCATAACGTCCTCTATCTGTGCCTGTCTCTCATTTTTCTTTACTTTCTTTAATTCAGCTACAAACCCCAGATACTCATATACAGTCATATCTGGATAAACAGGTGGAAGCTCCGGCAAATATCCTATGCTTTTCTTAGCCTGCTCCGGATTCTTCAGGATATCGTATCCATTAATTTTCACTGTTCCGCTGGTGGCCGCAATATATCCGGTCATCATATTCATGGTCGTACTTTTACCGGCTCCATTCGGTCCCAGGAAGCCGTAGATCATACCCCTCTCTACACGAAAGGACAAATTATCGACTGCCACATGACTGCCATACTTCTTTGTCAGATTCTCTACTTCTATCACGTCTTCTGTCCTCCTACTCAACATTTCCAGTTATTGATTAATAACCGCTATTGTTCATTCTATGTGCAATGTGTGATGAAAATTTGTTGAAATTGTGATAAAAGTGTGTCTTGACATAAAAAAAGCAACCATTGAAAGCCTTTGCTTCCAGTGATTGCCCATCACCACTTATACTATTCAAAAGGTATAAAAGATGTTCCCAGTTGGTCTCTTATTGCATTCTGATAACCCATCAGACCAATCATATCATTATAGTAGGACGTTGATGTGTTTTGTTGCTGCTGTACCTGTTGTGTTCCACCTGCCTGCATATCCTGCCAGATTCCAAGCATTTCCGCAAAATCACCGGTTGCAGTACTTCCTGTATTTTTCAGCTCGCCATAATCCTTGACATACAGCTCATCCTTCTTATCTGCTGCAATCACAAGTGGTCTGCCGGATTGTTCTGTCTGCTCAGTTATCCCAGAGACTGGATTCAATGTATAAGGATTTCCATGAATAGAAGAAATACGATAATTATTCATTCCGGAGATTCCTGTAATTCCTGATACCATCATTCCCATACTCCTTTCCTAACCATTCGGTTTCCTATAGTATAGAATAATTAGCAGACATTTTCAATATTTATCAGTTATTTTTCTTTTTTAGATTTGGGATCTTTCTCCTTGATCTCATCTACAAGCTTCTCTATCAGAAGTTTCTTCATATATACGTCAAAGCTCAGTAAACATATAAAGGAAAACAGCTTCAGGAACTCTTTACTCTCTTCCGGCGCATCTTCAAAGGTCTTCGTAGAATATTCATACTTCTCCATGACATCCTTCTTCAACGCATCTATCTGTTCTTTCTCCAGTCCAAACACTTCATCATACACGGATGTAATATCAAATTCTCCATCTGTCTGGAAGAACTGCGTCGTAATTGGCTGCAACAGCGTCTGAATATCATTGATAGACAGGATTCCTTTATAATAGTAGATGAAAATCAGTACCAGCACATGCTCCTTGGAATATTTCTTCTTGATAGGTGGTGGTAACAGATCATTCTTTGCATAATTATTAATCATGGTCTTGGTCATGACTTTATCGTTCTCAGGATATCTGGAAGATTTTCTCAGGTTCTTATCCATGAACGTAGTCACCTGATCCATATAAAGGTCAATATTGGGTATATCCTGTGACTTCACATAATCAATTCTGTCAAAACTTGCTAATATACTTTGTAATAAATCATTTGTTTCAATATGCATCGTTATAACCATGCCTTTCCAAATATGGGTTAGGAAAATCACGCAATTTCCCTAACCCATATTATATAGTATTCAATACTACATATCAAGCAGTTTATGATAACAGCCATGCAAATCCCTTCATTGTCCGCTCTGCAGGCTGTGTAAAATGATTACCAGGATTCCATTCGAGAGTCACTTTCTCAACGTTCATATCTTCAGACAGCTGCTGATACATGCCTCTGGCAGCCTCCCCTACTGTTGCCATAACGGGATTTCTGGTCTTCTCTTCCTTGATTCCAAGGCTCAAGTAGATTCTGCTCTTCTTGCGTACCATATGCTGTTTCGTATACTCCATCCAACCTGGGAACCAGAAGGAAGCAGAACATGCCGCTGCTCCTGTGAATATCCCCAGTTCGTAAAAAGCCCACATTGCAAATAAACCGGACAGTGAATACCCGCCTATCAATAGTCTTTTCTCTTCCAGCTTCATCTGATATATGTTTTCAAGACCCGGAAGACAGTCCTTCTCCAGCCATTTCAAGGTCTCTGCTCCCTCTCCTGCAAAGCCTTCTTTCCCATATACAGCCGGCGCACTCCACGGTGAAAGCTGCGCATTCCAGTCTTCTATTTCACATGCAATCAGGCAAAATGACACCTGTGTCGTTTCCTTTAACTGCTGATACACTTCTTCTATCGTATCTTTCTCATGTTCTCCTGTAAACCAGAAGATCACGTTCTTCGCTGTCTCATCCCCATATACCTGACACCCACGTCCCCCAATTACAATTCTTCTCTCACACATAACTTCCACCTGCCCCCTATAGCATCTCACAAATCCCTTCCTAATTCAATCTTTTTCCATAAGCTTCGCCGCAGTTCATGGCAGTTCGACTCACTTGCCACGTACGTGATGTAAGATTTTCTAAGAACTGCATCTCAAATGCTTAACGTGCAAGCCGGGCGCAGGACTTGTAATAAAAGCATTTCTTATGTAGATGCTTAGAAGTCCTTACAGCCTTGACGTGTTCACAGAAACAACCGGCAGAGATGGTGCGTCCATATCGTCCCAGGAAAGGGAGTACGAATCTGTGATTCGTACTCCCTTTCCTGTTAGTTGACTCTATGATACCCTCTGGGGGCTTTTGGTTGAAACCATTCGTCTCCATATTTTATAAGAAGGATGATAACGAGAATAAGTATTACACCCGTTGCTATGCAGAGCCACTGTACGGGACTGATCATACTGAGATTGAAACAGCGTACATTGATCCACATCTGATTGATGTTGGCATTGCCCTCCTCATCAAAGTACAGCATGACGGCACTACGTGTAATCACATCCTGACTCGGGTACTGCGCTGCGAGCTGTCTGTGTGTCTGCTCCTCTGGTGCTGTGATGACATATCTCTCATCCTCTGCATCCCCGGAGAAGAAATATCCAAGCGGATACTCTATCACATCTTCTTCATCCTCATCTGCGCCATAATTGTTTTCCAGATATTCAAAGACAAGATTGCTGTCACCACCGGCTATAGCAGACGTATAACCAATATAGTACATATTGCGTACTGCGCTTTCCGGCTTGGACAGGTAATTGATAAATGCCTCTGCTGCCTGTTTCTTTGCCATATCATTGCCAATTCCACTCTTTAACATAACCCATCCGTCAAACCACAGGTTCGTACACTCTTCAGGTACTGCCCAGTTCAGGATAAAATCATCCTCCTCGGCCTGATCCATTGCATAGACTGCATCACCGGACCATTGCAGACTGGCAAGGACTTTACCTGTGATCATATCTGCCTTTCCACTGTCTGTCTCAAAGGAATAGACATTTCGGCGGATTTCCTTCAGCTTCGCTTCTGCATCATCTATCGTAGCTTTTCCCGTATCATTCATGATATCTGACAGCTTCTGTTGATAGTCAGCTTCCAAGAGAAAATCCTCATTCATTAAGGTGTCCGTATTCAGGATTGCCAACGTTGGGAAATAAGCATCCCTTACATTATCCTTGATTGTAACCTGTCTATGGAACTTCTCATTGGTCAGGATTGACCAGGTAGATGCTTCTTCCTGTGTTACTTCGTCCGGATTGTATATCATTCCCGTGACGCCCCACATATAGCCGGCTGCATAATCTGACCAAGGTTCTCCGTTAATCTCATGCTCATCAAAGACCTGCTTAATATAAGGAGAAAGCCCTTTCCTATAATAATTATTGTCATTTGTCTCATCAAAAAAAACATCTGATAAAGGCTCCAGCCTGTTCTCTGTCATAAGCTTCATGATCATATAATCTGAGGGGCAGACCAGATCAAACACATTACCAAGGTTCAACTGGCTGTATAGCTCTTCATTCGTACCAAAAGTAGAATACTCTACTTTTACACGCACTCCATAATTCTCATAGTACCAGTCTTCGAACTCTTCTACCAGCGACCTATCACCAAATATATCTCCGCTGGGCAGTTCGATTCTCTCGTCCTCATCCCAGCCGCCTTCATCAATATATTCTTCCCAGTTGCACACACGCAGGGTAATCGTGTCATTTGCAGCAGATACCTTCATAGGAACAGCACTGCATATGGTCATGATTCCCAGTCCCATTATCGCTGCTGTCATACCTTTATTTCTCATTATCAGCACCAGCCTTTCTATGGGTAATCCTGTTTCCAGCCAGCACCACCGTTAATATCATAACGAAGATGACTGTAGACAATGCCCAGAGAGCAGTCTTGATTTCAGTATGAGAACCCTTTGTGGCATTTACTACATATGTACTGATTGTATCAAAAGTCGCAGGTTTTGTATAAGTTGTAATGAAATAATCATCCAGAGACAATGTAACTGACAGCATGAAGCCAGATACGATACCCGGAACAAGCTGTGGAATTACTACCTTGAACAAAGCTGCTCTTACATTAGCACCCAGGTCTCTTGCTGCCTCATAGATGCTGTTATCCATCTGTTTCAGCTTTGGCAGCACAGACAGATAGACAAAAGGCGCTTCCAGTACCACATGTCCAGCTATCAACGGAAGCAGAGTCTCCTTATCCATTCCCAGTACAACGATCATCAGAACGCATAATGAGAAACCAGTCACAACATCTGCATTGATAACCGGAATCTGGTTTACGAACTGAATCAGCTGTTTAGGACCTTTTTTACAATAAAAAGCACCAATTGCGCCTATAGTTCCAAGAATTGTTGCCACCAGGGCAGATCCGAAAGCCAGCAGGAATGTACCACCAATCATGCCTCTTAGTTCCGGTGTGGTGAATAGTGTCACGTAATTTTGCAGGGAAAAATTGCCCTTTGTACCAATTGTTGCCGTATCGGTAAAGCTGTAAACTGCCAGCATCAGCACAGGCAGATATATAAATAACAGAACCAGTGCCAACCATGAAGAGTGTAAGATTCTCTTGATCATAATACTCCCCCCCTGCTTGTCTCTTCTTCATGAAATCCATTGGTTGCCCACGTAATCAGGAAAATAATTGCCAGCAGCACAATAGAGATCATGGAACCACTATGCCAGTCGTAAGCGCTGAAATAGCTTCCAATCAGACTACCCATAATATAAGTACTGTTATAGAGCATGTCCAATATAACGTAGTTTGTCATAGATGGTAAAAATACCATCGTGATTCCACTGATCAATCCCGGCATACTCAGTGGAAATGTTACTTTCATAAATGTAACAACCGGGCTTGCTCCCAGATCCGCTGCTGCTTCCAGATAAGATTTATCCAGCTTACTCAATGTTGTATACAAAGGCAATATCATAAATGGAAGAAAGTCGTAGGTCATGCCAAGCACTGTATTAAGGAATGGATGATATGCCAGATTTCCCTCTATCATGGTAAGGACTTCTTTTAAAGCCACAACACGCAGTGTAAAATTAATCCACATAGGCGCTACGAAAAGCACCAGAAGAACTGCCTTTTTCCTAAAATGGCTTCGAGCCAGAATATACGCTGTAGGATAAGCCACCAGTGTACAACATATCGTTACAGTCAGCGCCACGACCAGACTATAGCAAAGTGTACCGATGGTATTCTGATTGGTAAAGAATCCAATAAAATTAGCTGCTGTAAATCTGCCCTCTCCATTGGTAAATGCATAGTAAAAAACCACCAATACAGGAGCAATTACAAAGCAAAGCAAAAATATCACATAAGGAATGCTAAGCTGCTTCCTCTGAAAACGCAAATTCATCTTAATCCATGCTCCTTCTAGTTATCCTGCCCAAAGGAAAGTCCTATGCTCTCCTTTGGAATCAATACTCTGACATAGTCATTCTCGTTCCACAGATATTCATCATGAAGGTGGATATCCTCTTCCGTTCTGGTTCTGACAATATAGTGATAATGGTCGCCTTTATAAATAAGAGAAACGATATGCCCACAGATGCCTTCACCCTCTGTATCATCACTCATGGAGACTGCATCCACAGGAATCTTGACACGTACCTTGACTCCATCCGTGTAGATCTCATTGCCATCAGCATCTACCAGAATACCATCTGCATTGATTGCAGAACCTGCATATAATTTCGTCACGTCACATTCATACTCGCCATCTGCAAAACGCACTGTGTAATTTCTGGTAAGTTCGCCATCAAATACGTTATGATTGGTCTCCGCCAGAATTACATGAATACCGTCCGGCTCCAGACACATACCTATTGTATCTCCTACTTTCGCACTCTTGGTACTCTGAATCACAACTTCATTATCCCCGGACTGCACAATAATCTCATAATGCATACCCTTGAAAATAACGGAGTTGACTACACCTGTAATCGTTCCCTGCTCCGGTGCGGTCATAATGATATCCTCTGGACGCACTACAACATCTACCTTGGCTCCTACAGGCATATCATCAAGACAGACAAAGTCGGCACCGCAGAAATGCACCATCTTATGACCTGACATCTTGCCATCGTAAATATTACTCTCACCGATGAAATCCGCTACAAAGACGGTATTCGGCTCATTATATATCTCTTCCGGCGTACCGATCTGCTGAATCATACCATCTGACATGACTACCACCTTATCAGACATGGTAAGCGCCTCTTCCTGGTCATGGGTAACATAGATAAAAGTAATGCCCAGTTCCTTATGCATTGCCTTCAATTCCAGCTGCATTTCCTTACGCATCTTCAGATCCAGTGCTCCTAATGGTTCGTCCAGAAGCAGTATTTCAGGCTCATTTACAATCGCTCTTGCAATCGCAATACGCTGCTGTTGTCCACCTGACAATGTTGTAATACTTCTTTTTTCAAAGCCTTCCAAGTCTACAATTTCCAGTGCATGGCGCACCTTATCCCTGATCTCTCCACGTGAAAGCTTCTCCTGTCTGGTCAGTGTCTCCCCTGCTGCATTTTGATAAGTTACCGTCTTGGTCTTTAACTTCAAGCCAAACGCAATATTGTCATATATATTCAAATGTGGAAAAAGGGCATAACGCTGGAACACGGTATTGATTGGTCTCTTATTTGGTGGAAGCTGGCTGATATCCTTGCCATTTAACAGAATCTGTCCATATGTCGGGATGTCAAAGCCTGCAATCATACGCAACGTAGTTGTCTTGCCGCAGCCTGATGGTCCCAGAAATGTAACAAATTCTCCCTTCTTCACCTGAAGATTAAAATCCTTCACTGCTTCGAAATTATCTTCATAAATTTTCCTGATCCCTTTAAGTTCAATGATGTTCTCTGATGCTTTTGTTTCCATCTCTTATCTCCCACAATGTATTTATAGAATGGGACGAATGATACTGATTTTACAATGCAACACAGGCACGCTCTCGCTACGTGAAAAACGCAGCGGATACATAGGTGCGTATATGCCTTACGGCTATGCACACCAAGTACCGGCGTTTTTCAAGTGCCTGCTTATGCATATGTTAAGTCAGTATCATTCTGTGTCCATAATCATGCTTTCACAAGCATGTGATTCCTACATGCAAACGAACGGCAAAGTAATCAAGATGCCGTTCGTTTCTTGACTACTTTGCCGTTCGTTCCTTGCCTGTGTCACTACCCAAATGATATCCAAAGTACATGGTAATGTCAAGCATATCCTCGTAATATTTCTATATAACTTTTTCCAATGTGGCTGATATGCATGCCTTTCCGCTTGATATAGCCTATGGTCATCTTCTCATCTGTCTCCAGTGGAATTGCCGAATAACCGTCCCCATTCAGCTCTTCACATATGATACCGGAACAGAGTGTGTACCCATTCATACCGACCATAAGGTTGAGCATAGTCGCACGGTCATCTGCCTTGATCATCTGCTTGTACTGCAGCGTACTGAACACTTCTTCTGCAAAATAAAAGGAATTCTTATCTCCCTGTTCAAAAGACAGGCATGGATAATCTCCCAACTCTTCAAAAGTAATCTTATGTCTGCCCGCCAGCGGATGATGATTGCTGAGATATACGTACACATCACACTGAAACAGCTCTGTGAACTCCAGGTCATTCTCTGCAAATATCTTCTGCATCGCCTTTCTGTTAAAGTCATTCAGATAAAGTATGCCCAGCTCACTTCGGTGATTATGTACATTTTCAATTACCTCACTGGTCTTAGTCTCATGCACCGCCAGCTCGAAATCCTCCAGGGCAAATTCCCTTGCAAGCTTCATGAACGCCTCTACTGCAAAAGAGTAATGCTGCATGGATACACTGAATTTGTTCTTCCGCTTCATATTATTAATATAGCGGTCTTCTATCATCTGATTCAGCTCTACCATCTGTCTGGCATAGCTTAGAAATTCCTCACCCTCTGTAGTGATTACGATTCCTTTGTTCGTACGGATAAAAATCTCTATCTGCAATTCTTCTTCCAGGTCTCTTATTGTACTGGAAAGAGCAGGCTGGGAGACAAACAATTCTGTCGCCGCCTTATTCATAGACTTGGTATCGGCGATCTTCACCGCATAGATCAATTGTTGTAGTGTCATATTATATGTGTCCTTTCGGATATATGTTACATTATATCCACCACTCTGAACAGGCGCAACATAAAATTACCTGTAGCTGTCAATTGCCTGCTTGAGGTCTGCGATCAGATCTGCCTTATCCTCAATACCAACTGATAATCTCAATACTCTGTCTGTAATACCATTACGGATTCTGACCTCTTCCGGTACATCCGCATGAGTCTGTGTTGTAGGATAAGTCAACAGAGTCTCCACACCACCAAGACTCTCTGCAAAAGGAATCAGCTTCGTTGACTTCAGAATATGAAGCGCCAGCTCTTCGCTCTCTACTTCAAAAGTCAGCATACTTCCGAAACCGCTTGCCTGTTTCTTACAGATCTCATAAGCCTTGGTTCCTTCGATACCAGGATAATATACCTTAGTCACTTTCTTTTCCTGTAAAAGAAATTCCACGATTGCCTGGGCATTCTCCTGTGCCTTTTCCATACGAATCGGCAGTGTCTTGATTCCACGCAGAATCAGCCAGCTGTCAAATGGCGCAAGTCCTGAACCTACTGTCTTGATAAGGAATCTGAGCTTATCAGATATCTCCTGTGAATTGGTTACAATAAAGCCTGCCAGTGTGTCATTGTGTCCACCGAGGAACTTCGTACCGCTGTGAATGACGATATCAGCGCCCAGCTCAAAAGGTCTCTGGAAATACGGAGACAGGAAAGTATTGTCTACAATGAGCAAAAGCCCATGCTTCTTGGCAATGTCAGATACCTTGCGGATATCAATGACATTCATCATCGGATTGGTCGGTGTCTCTATGTAGATTGCCTTTGTATTCTCCTGAATATAAGCCTCAATGTCTTCCTTCGTACAGTCAATGTGACTGAAAGTCAGACCGTTCTTTTCATTTACATGGTCAAAAAGCCGGATACTGCCGCCATACAGATCCGCATCTGTAATGATGTGGTCTCCCGGCTTGAATATATCCATTAACATAGTAATCGCTGCCATTCCTGTAGAAAAGGCGAGTGCATCTACGCCGCCTTCCAGAGAAGCCACCACATTCTCCACCTGCTGCCTGGTAGGGTTCTGCAAACGGCTGTAGTCGAAGCCTGTGCTTTTGCCTGCCTCAGGGTGGGCATACGTTGCTGTCTGGTAAATCGGAAAGCTGATAGCTCCTGTTTTATCTCCTTCAAAAGTTTTACCATCTCCATAGATACATTTTGTTGCGATTCCACATCCCATATATAAACCAATCCTTTCTTACATATATAACTATTCAGACCACATTCGTAAAACCGCATCTTCGATACTTTACTTTTACTCATATGGCTCTGAATAGTTATATCTTATCAGTCCGATAGGAATTCTGCCAATACATAAAAGTTAGGGCTTGCCATAACTTTCTCTTATAACAGGAGTATACGTAAAAAACAACTGCACAAAACAGTTGCCTTTTGCGTATTTATTCCTTTACACCATCATAATCATCCAGGAAATGATGTTTCACACCATCCTTCTTGTAAGCTACAATGGTACTCAGATTCACATTCTCCACGCTCTTAAAGATATTGCCCTCTACAAACGGATTCGTCTCCTTGAGCTGCCTGATAAGATTCTTCACCTCTACACGCTTCGATGCATTCTCACCGCCACAGGTTGTACAGGTATCCGTGAATTTGCATGCACACTGGATAAAATGCAGGTCATTATAATCCCTCCACTTCTTGATATCATCTTCTCTGACCAGATACAGCGGACGTATCAGCTCCATGCCTTCAAAATTCGTACTGTGCAGCTTAGGCATCATCGTCTGTACCTGTGCTCCATAGAGCATACCCATCAGTATCGTTTCTATCACATCATCATAATGGTGTCCCAGTGCTATCTTATTACATCCCAGCTCCTGTGCCTTGTGATACAGATATCCCCTTCTCATTCTTGCACACAGGTAACACGGGGATTTCTCTATATTAAATACAGATTCAAAAATATCTGATTCAAAGATTGTAACCGGAATATTGAGCTTCCTTGCATTATTCTCAATAATCTGTCGGTTCTCAGGGCTGTAGCCTGGGTCCATCACCAGAAATACCACTTCAAAAGGGAATTTGTTATGGCGCTTCAGCTCCTGAAAAAGCTTCGCCATCAGCATGGAGTCCTTACCACCAGAGATACAGACTGCCACTTTATCCCCTTCCTTGACCAGCTCATATTCGCGGATTGCTTTCGTAAAACGGCACCAGATTGTTTTGCGGAACTTCTTACGGATACTCTCTTCAATATCCAGATAGGCTTCTCTCTCCTGTTCCTTCCCCGGCTGCTCCTTCATGCGCTCCATAAGCCATGCCAGATAACCGCCCTGCAGGCTGACAGCATCTATGCCTTTTTCCTGAAGGGAACAGACCAGCTCTTTACTGTTCTCGCCCTTCTTGCAATAAATGATCAGCTTTTCCCCAGGATACTGTAGGGCAAGCTGCTCCGGATTCTCCAGAAGTTCTTCTCCCGGTATATGAATACTTCCCGGTATATTTCCATAGGAATAGGACAGGTCATCCCGCATATCTATAAGACGATATGTCTTCTCGTCCAACTGTGCCATTTCCTGTACCGATATTTCCAAATCCTTCATTTTTCAAACCAAACCTTTCCATATATAGAAAAACGCATCATACCTTTCGATATTATACCTAGTGTATCAGTAGGAATCAACTGTTTTTTACAAAAGGCTTTTCTTACTATCACACAAGATGTATAATAATAGCAAGAAAAAGGGAGACACTTCCAGAAAGCAGGGGTTATATGAATCAATTTTCAGAAAAAGCGTACATTAATAAAATCGCGATAATCGGACACGCAAGTATCAGTGCCGTTCTGGTACTGGCATATGCAGCAGAGCTTGCCAAAAAAGCCAGAACCTTAGGTTATTATCTGTTCTTTGTGCTGCTCTGTCTTCTTCCTGTTATCATTGAATATATTCTGTATCGCAGGAAGAAAGAAAATCCATCCATTCCAATCGTTATGTGCGTCAGTTACAGTATTATGTATCTCTTCACCCTTTTCACAACACACAGCACCTTTGCCTATACCTATATGTTCCCATTATTTATGGTCATCATTCTGTATATGGATATGCGTATGTGTCTTGGAATCTTTCTGGTTACGTTCTTGGCAACATCGGATTCGTTGCATACCGCGCCATTACAGTAGGTTATGAAGCCTCTCAGATCGCAGATGTGGAAATACAGATTGCCAGTATCCTTCTGACAGGTATCTTCATGATCGTGGCAGGTAAGGCTGTCCAGAAGGTCAATCGTGTAAAACTGTCTCAGATTCAGGAACAGTCAGAAGCATCCGCTGCCCTTTCCGAAAACATCATACAGACAGCCAGACAGATGTCTCAGGAAATATCCGATGTATCCACACAAGTTCTGGAAATGGGTTCTTCCATGAACCAGATGCACGATTCCATGGAACAGGTAACACAAGGCAGTACAGAAAATGCAGAGTCTGTTCAGAACCAGCTGCTAAAGACTGAACAGATTCAAAAATATATTGATACCGTCAAGGATGCTGCACAGCAGATTGAATCTAATATGGAAGGAACTGCACAGGATGTATCAGATGGGCGTAAAAGAATTGATATTCTATCCAACCAGATTGACAAGTCCATGGAAGCAAACCAGCAGATGATCACACAGATGGATGCTCTGAGTCAGTATGCAGGACAGATGAACACTATCATCGAAACCATTACCAGTATTGCCAACAGCACCGGTATGCTGGCTCTTAACGCAAGCATAGAAGCTGCCCGTGCAGGAGAAGCAGGCAGAGGATTTGCTGTTGTAGCAAGTCAGATATCCACTCTGGCAAGCCAGACCAAGAGCGCTACTGTCAACATCACAGAACTGATCAACCATATCAATACAGAGCTGGAATCTGTCCGTTCTGCGGTAAATATCGTTGCAGACAGTAACCAGCAGAACAGAGAGAGTACAAAGGCTGTATCCGGTAACTTCAATCATATTATGGAAGGCACAGATACCGTTGTGGCACAGGCACAGGAGCTTATGGGCATTGTAGATGACCTGTTCAGTGCCAATCGTGAAATTACTGAGAATATCCAGACTATCTCAGCCATTACCGAGGAAGTCTCTGCTCATGCAAACGAAACATATCACGCCTGCGAGCAGAATTCCATACTGGTCAATCACGTATCTTCTATCGTTTCTTCTCTGAACGAGAATGCAGCGAAATTACAGAATACCAAATAACATCATTGGAGAGACATCATGAGAATTACTATTTTTTCTTTTACACATAATGGCGCTGCTCTGGCAGCGTCTCTGGCAAAAGACCTGGTACAGAACGGACATCTGTGCCAAGCTTTTACTATGCCAAAATATGCAGCCGAATTTCATCTGCAAGCCATGAAAAAGTCCGTTACGGATTTAACAGGCTCATTTTTCTCTTCCGAGGATGCACTGATCTATATCGGGGCGTGCGGTATCGCTGTACGGGCTATTGCACCCTTCCTTCAGGATAAGACCTGTGATCCCTGTGTCCTCTCAATTGACGAACAGGGGCGCTATGTCATTTCACTGCTCTCCGGCCATATCGGCGGTGGCAATGAACTGGCAATACAGGCTGCATCCTTGCTTGGTGCTACTCCCATTATTTCTACTGCAACAGACTTGAATCACAAATTTGCAGTAGATGTTTTTGCCACGAAAAATCACCTGAAAATATCAGATATGACACTTGCAAAGAAAATATCCGCTGCTATACTGGATGGTGAAAAAACAGGTCTTAGCGGTATCATTCCACAAGGCAGTTTACCGGATGAACTGACCTTGAATCCAAATGAGCTTCCCAAACTTGGTATCTGTATCAGTCCTTTTACCAATCAGAATCCCTATATAGAGACGCTTCACCTGATTCCTCGTCAGACCGTTCTGGGAATTGGCTGCCGCAAGGACATCTCACCTGAAGATATGGAATCCTTCGTAGAACGTACACTTCAGGAGCAGCACATTTCCCCCGATTCTCTACTGGCTATTGCCAGTATTGACTTGAAGCAAAAGGAATCCTGTCTCATAGAACTGTCACACAAATATCAGATTCCTTTTCATACGTATGATGCCCTGACTTTATCCCAGGTACAGGGGCAGTTCAGCTCATCCGAATATGTGAAAACTGTTACCGGTGTGGATAATGTATGTGAGAGAGCCGCCCTTGCCTGTTCTGGAGCCGATTCCCTTACTTTGCATAAAACCATTGATTCAGGTAAAACTCTTGCTATCGCAATGGTGCCCATACAGTTATACTTTTAGAAAGGTCGTGATTCATCATTATGGAAAACTATCTTATATTTGCCGGAACGACAGAAGGCAGAGAATTGACGCAATTTCTGCTGAATATGATAAATGAAGAACATCTGCAGATGCATCTGACTGTATGCATTGCCACAGATTATGGCAGACTGATGCTGCCGGAGCATAAAGCACTGACAGTACTGGCTTCCAGACTCAATGAGCAGGAGATGGAGAAGCTCATGAGCAAAAATGCTTTTGACTGTATTCTGGATGCGACTCATCCCTACGCTGTACTTGTCTCTGAGAACATCCGAAACGCCGCTGCTGCCGAGAACATTCCTTATATAAGGGTCATCAGACCGGATAGTACTCCTATTGATACGGATTCCAATATTGTATTCGTCCATACCATGCAGGAGGCCGTCTCCTATCTTGCCGGAACAAAAGGCAATATTCTGGTCACAACAGGCAGTAAGGAGCTGCCTCTTCTGCGTGAACTTCCAGGCTATGAGGAACGTGTCTATGCCAGAATCCTCCCCAATCCGCAGATAGTATCTGATTCCTACGAAATGGGCTTTAAAGGACAGCATCTGATCTGTATGCAGGGACCTTTTACAGAAGAATTGAACACCGCTCTTATCCATCAATTCCATATTTCTTATGTACTGACTAAAAATTCTGGGGCAAATGGCGGTTTTGCCGAGAAAATAAAAAGCGCAGAACAGACCAATACTACTCTGGTAGTCATCGGTCGTCCTGCGGAACAGACAAAAGGCTATTTATTAGAAGATGTTTGTGCGGTATATCGCAAGCATCATTCCTTTGCTCCACTGTTTACCACTCAATCATCCGACGGGCACTGATTCCCTTCTCATAAGGATGCTTACACATCTTCATTTCCGTCACATAATCAGCCAGCTTCAAGAGTTCTTCTCCCGGATTCCTGCCTGTCATGACTACTTCCAGCGTCACGGGCTTATTTTGAAGGAAACGGACAACCTCCTTCTCCTCCAGAAAGCCTGCGCTGATTGCAGCCATAATCTCATCCAGCACCAGCAGATCATACTCTTTTTGTTGCACCATAGTAATAATCTGCTGGAATCTGTTCTGATAAAAGGTTTTCGCTTCCAGCTTTTCCTCTTCATTCATTTTACTTGTAAACTTCACCTTGTCATAACATGACATCAGTGTCACTTTTTCCAGTTTTTCCAGAATCCTTCTCTCACCGGAGTTATCTCCCTTCAGGAACTGGAAGCACAGTACTCTTCCGCCCTGTCCCGCACACCGGATCATCAGCCCCACCGCACAGGTTGTCTTCCCCTTCCCATCTCCACAATATATATGAATCAGACCATTTTCCATATTCAACTCACACTTTCTATTTTATATACTTTTATTATAACGAACCTATTGCACCTTTTCCACTCTTTTGGTAATCTTGAATTAATATTAACCTGGTTTTATTATACGGAGGAGATAATTATATGTAATCAAAAATATTGACTAATGTGATTAAATGTGTTTAAATATACTCAAAGGAGTGGGCTGTTATGAACGCATCAAATATCACAAATTACAAACCAAAAGATTTTGCTGAACTGTTAGGTGTATCTGTAAAAACATTACAGCGTTGGGATAGAGAAGGAACTCTAAAAGCAAACCGAACTCCAACTGATAGGCGTTATTATACTTATGACCAGTATCTTCAATTCAAAGGTATAAATATTGAAAATGATAAGCGTCAGGTAGTTATTTATGCCAGGGTATCTACAAGAAATCAAAAAGATGATTTGCAGAATCAAGTTGCATTTTTGCGACAGTTTTGTAATGCTAAAGGCATTATTGTAGACCGGTGTATTGAAGATTATGGAAGTGGTCTTAATTACAATCGTAAAAAGTGGAATGAATTATTAGATGAAGTAATGGAACAAAAAATAAAAACCATAATAGTAACTCACAAAGATAGATTTGTCAGATTTGGTTACGATTGGTTTGAAAAATTCTGCATGAAGTTTAATACAAGCATGGTGATAGTGAATAATGAAGAATTATCACCAAAGGAAGAACTCGTACAGGATATAGTTTCTATACTCCATGTGTTCTCTTGCAGACTGTATGGACTTCGTAAGTATAAAAAACAAATAGAAGGGGATGAGGAAATTGCTAAAGAGCTTCAAGACGGAAATAAATCCGTCAGAGGAACAGAAAAGCAAAATTCGCAAAACAATTGGAACTTGTAGATTTATCTATAACTTCTATCTTGCTCATAATAAAAAACTTTACGACAACGGCGAAAAGTTTATAAGCAGCAACAAGTTCAGAGTCTGGCTTAACAATGAATATCTTTCTGGGCATCCAGAGTATTTGTGGATTAAGGAAGCTTATTCAAAAGCAGTAACACAGTCAGTGAACAACGGACAGACTGCTTTTACAAGATTTTTCAAACATGAAAGTGCCTTTCCAAATTTTAAAAAGAAAGGTAAATCTGATGTAAAAATGTATTTCGTAAAAAATAATCCAAAAGATTGCCGTTGCGAAAGACACAGAATTAATATTCCGTCACTTGGCTGGGTTCGTATCAAAGAAAAAGGATATATTCCACCTACCAAAGATGGATACGTAATTAGAAGTGGTCATATTTCAATAAAAGCTGACAGATACTATGTGTCAGTTCTTGTAGAGATTCCCGATAACAAAATAACTAATAATTCTAATGAGGGAATTGGTATTGACCTCGGATTAAAGGATTTTGCCATTGTTTCTAATGGTAAAACTTATAAGAATATCAACAAGTCAGCAAGACTGAAAAAGCTTGAAAAACAACTTATTCGGGAACAGAGATGTCTTTCCCATAAATATGAAAATCTAAAGAAAGGAGAGTCCACTCAAAGAGCGAATATACAAAAACAAAAGCTTAAGGTACAGAAACTTCATCATAGAATTGACAATATTCGTACTGATTACATCAATAAAACAATCGCAGAGATAGTGAAAACCAAACCATCTTATATAACAATTGAAAATTTAAATGTATCAGGAATGATGAAGAACAGACATCTTTCAAAAGCCGTTGCTTCGCAGAAGTTTTATGAATTTAGAATAAAGCTTCAGGCGAAATGCAATGAAAACGGAATTGAACTTCGAGTTGTAGATAGATGGTTCCCGTCATCTAAAACATGTCACTGTTGCGGAGCTATCAAGAAAGATTTAAAACTTTCTGATAGAATTTTCAAATGTGATTGTGGTTATACAGAAGACAGAGATTTCAACGCTGCACTTAATTTGAGAGATGCTACGACTTACGAAGTTGCATAAATAAACGCAAACGGAGATATGTACCGAAGGCTATTTCGGGAATTTACGACTATGGAGTGTACAAGAACTTGTGAGTAGATATGATTTCGGTCAATCCAAAGCATACACGATGAAGTAGTAAGTAGAACTCGTGAGAGTCTACATTATCTCGATGTGAGTATATTTAATCACATTTTGAGTGGCAGACATCTATGGAGAAATACAATTATGTCGAAGCAGTTAAAGAAAATGTCAGAAGTTATATTAGAGATAATATAAAAATTCTGGAATACATAAGCAGAGACGAAAAAGAAGAGATAATTAGTAATGGGGTACTAACTGAATATATGAATCCTTTGTTAGTGCAAGCAAATAAAAAGTTCGCAGACATTGAAAATTGGACAGCCGAAGAACATTTGTGTCACAATTTTGATTTGCTATTCAAGGCAGTGAATGTGTTTGGTTTAGATTTTGAACAGACATTGACAGGGCAACCGGCATATGCAGATGGCATAGTAAGATGTTATGTTGTAGAAAGAGCGGTATCTGAGGTTCTTGATGAGTATGAAGATTCATTAGATACGGAGGAATGAATATGACAGATGTTTACAAGATATTGAACGATGGTACAGTAAACAAACACACATTTGCACTATCGGCAAAACAAGCTCTAATTGTTTGTATTATGCAAGAGAGGTTCCATAACTATAACACTTGGGAATATCCATGTGACATCAACGGCATTGTGTCTCACAAAAGAGGTAATGTTGTTCGTTTTGTGTATGACTGTGGTGATTATTGCTTTTGGTGCAAACAAAAGAATGAGGTGTTGTAAATGAGTAAAATTATTTGTTTTGAAAAATGGGATTATGATTGTGGTATGCTTAACCAAATGAGCTTTGAGTTTGATGATTCTATTACAATAGATCAGATTCCTAAGTTGGCAGATAGGATTTTAAATGACTACTACGATGAATCAGAAACTAATGACGAGATCGAACTTGATGAAGCTTATATTTATAACAAATGTTATGAATTTTGCAAAGAGCAAGGACTTATATTTAATACAATCAAACCTGATATTACTGTCAGTTTAGACACGCAGAAGGTACATATAAAAGAAGAATTTTATAAATAATTAAAATACGCAGTGATACCGGCGAAACGGTTAGAAAGGTCAAAATATTGCAGGTAAAACAATGTTAAAAGCAACAAACATATTATGGGGTATCGATTATGATGATGACGGAGAATTGCCGACAGAAATTGATATACCTGAAGGAATGACAGACGAGGACGAAATATCAGACTATCTATCGGAAGTAACAGGATATTGCCATCAGGGCTATGTATTGGAGGGAAAATAAAATGACAAAGGAATTGAAAACAGCTATTATCCAATGGCTTTTGGAAAATAAAAATCAGTGGCAGAGGGTGAATGCTTGCACGGAAGCCTTCAGAGAATATATTTACAATAAAAGCGGAAATTATCTCATTGGCGGAGAGGCTGTGGCGGAATTTATCAAGACAGCCGACAAACTAATTTATAGTAAGTAAAAAGGACAATTACTACCAGCAGGGGTTAGAAATTATCGAGGAGGAATAATCAAAATGTTTGTTGTGAAGTATCACGCAAAAGGACATCGGACGAAATATCTGGGAGACAAAAAGGAAGTTGTAAATAAAAGATGTGCTATTGCTTTTGGTGAGGGCTTGCGGGAGCAGTTCGAGCAGGTAGAGACCGAGCATTGCACTTTGAAAGATATAAAGGTATCTGACACTGCTGAAATGATGTATGAAAATAGTTATATCAAAGTCGGAAACATTAAATGGTAATAAAACTAACATTTCATTGATATTAAGGAGGAAATACAGATGAGCAAATACAATTATTATGAAGCTGTACACGATGATATTGTAACAGCTATTTTTGATAATTATAGCAATGAACAGATTGTAACAAATCTCAAAAATGATGAAGAGAAGTTTAAGGAAATACTTCATGATGATTTATTTTCTGAAGATTCAGTTACAGGTAATGGTTCTGGAAGTTATACAATGAACAGAGTAAAAGCTGAAGAAAATGTTAATAATAATTGGGATTTATTTTCTGAAGCTTTTGATAATTTTGAAGATAGTTTGAGCAGTTACATATATGGTGATACTCTTGATTTTGAAGAAATTGATGTAGTGATTAGATGCTATTTACTCAGGAATACGATAAATGTAGTTGTTGACGAATTAAAAGAACAGTTTAAGGAGGAATTATAATGTTACGGAAAATAATCACAAAATCAGATGCAGCTCATGAATGGGTAAGAGAATTTAATGCTATTGACAGAGGTATTATTGAAAAACTTATGTCAATAGATATCGATGACTGGCAGGAGGTTACAATGCCTTGTGTGGGCGATAGAGTGTATTGCTTTGATTCGGAAACATATGGAGAGGTAGTCGATATTGATAATAATGATTATGCAATTAACCTTGATGATGGAATAGAAATCACTTTAAGTATTTCTGAGTTTGAGGTTGAAAGGTATGATTTGTTGCCGATGTGGGGAACGATGTGGTCGTTTGGCGATAGTCTGGATGATGAATGGTTGTCAGACCATGACGGCATTAAATTAATGTCAGAATGTGGTTTCAGAATTTTTTACTCAGGAGAGTTCGGGTATTTCTTTGGCATTGATGGAGCAGGATATGATTTTTACGAAGCACACTGGATACCTCTTTATGAAGCAAGAGGATTACATTGGCACGAAGAGGAGTGTTAAAAAATGAGAACATATAGTGAATTGGACTTAAATACATTTGAAGCTTGGAGCGGAGCAGTTAATACTCTTGACAGAATACGCCGTGAAGGCAAGTGTGAGGAATTGGAAAGTATTCTTGAAGAAAACTACCCTGAAGGAATTGATGAAACAGAGTTAAATGATTTATTGTGGTTTGACTCAGAAACGGTTTATGAATGGGTGGGTCTACGAACAGAATCGGAGATTGAATCTGAAATCGAAGAAGCTAAATCAGAGCTTGTTGATTTAGAAGATGACTTAAAAGATTTAGAAGAAGATTATAACACCGATTGTGAAGATCTTTCAGAAATTGAGCGTGAGAGAATTTGGATAGAATCTTACAAAGACGATCACAATTCTTTAATCAATGATATTGCAGAAATTAAAGAAAACATTGCCGAGTTAGAGGAAGAGCTGAAGGAGATTTAATTATGACTCAAATAACTAAAAAGGAGTTTATTGAAACTCTGTCAAATAATGAAACCATTTTAGCAGATAGTATATTCCGCTATTGCAATAGAAAATGCATTAAAGCTATGGAACACGCTATGGAACGAATTGCAACCATTAACAAAAATGCCAAACGCAGAACCGTAACAGAAGCACATTGTAATTATATTGTGTTTAGTGATGGTACTCGCCTTGACTTTAATCAGACTGGAACGAAAAAATTTTTCAGTTACACAAATACATATGGAATTTATTTCTTAATTTGGATAACAGAAGTATATGATGACTTTGATGAAAAATTCTATAGGAATTATGTTGTGTACATGGTGGCTTAGGGAGGTTTAATTATGTTTTTTTGACACACATTACTTTAAAGATTTATCTGTTCTTTTAGAATCCGATACTGGCAAAAAGATATATGGAAAATTTATGAATATTGCAGATGAAACAGCACAAACTTGGCTGCAAGGTGTTGTGGATTCGACAGAAATTTTGCATATAGATGTACAAGGGTTAGATGTGCTTTGTAATCTTGTTCAAGAGCATGGTGTATCAACTATAAAGAAAATATGTAGGGAGGCTGAATTATGGATTTAACAGAATTCTATCCTGAAGAAATAGCTGAAGCACTATGTAATTTAGCATATGATAATCCTACAACAGAAGTTATAAATGGCTGTAAAGACGGCTTGCTCGGATTATTGGCATTAGCTCAAAATCCATATAATCCAGAAGGATACAGAGTATTGTATAAAGTGCTTGAAACAATTGTAGATGTACAGGAGGTTTAATTATGGGACAGTATTATAATGTTGTAGTCTATAATAACAACAGAATAATCACTTATAACAGAAAAGTTGATGGCGAATATACAATGGCAAAATTAATGGAGCATTCGTGGTGGTATAACCCATTCGTTTCCTCAATTACAAAATTATTGTACGAAAACCCATGCAAGGTCGCATGGGTGGGTGATTATTCTGAAGAAATTAATCCAAAGCTTTACAAACTTGCTTGGAAAAGGAAAACACATAGCATTCATAGAGATGAGTTGCATCTTCATAATAAATACTTAATTAATGATACCAAAAAAGTATATCTTAATTGCAATAATTATTATCAAAGGAATAGGAGTATGGCTCGTAATGGTTGGGTAATACATCCATTACCTTTATTAACTTCAATAGGCAACGGATTAGGTTTAGGTGATTATCATGGTACAAATATGGACGCTGTTGGTAGTTGGAGCTGGGATAATATATTCATCCAAGATGATATTCCGGTTGGATATGAAGAACTTGAATATATATTCAGAGAAGATTAAAACGGCACTTTTATAGCTTGAAATTGTTCGTGGACTTGAAATTGCAGTACAGGAGGTTGATTATGACAACAAGAACAAAGGTGGAAATTAATAATAACAATAAATTGTATGAATTGGACAATGTAATTAATGGTATTGTTTCTATAAAAGATTTAAGGAAACAAAAATTAACATTAGCCGAATATAATGCACTTTTAGTAATTTGGCATGAATTGAAACAGAGTGGCGTAGCTGCGACTTTGATAAAATCAGTTGCAGATTGGTTTAAGAAACAAGGCTGTAAGGTTCAGATGGATTCAGATGGTTATAAGTATATAATAATGATTTGATTACGGTAAACAGAGATTATAACTCGAACTTGTTTATATAACATTATATTAAGAAATTAAGGAGAGAAAGTAATGGACTATGGTGAATTTAAAGAGAAAATAAGTCTTGATGTAGATGACGCTATTGGAGTGTGCAACGATTTATTGGACAGACATCGTAATGATGAGCATGCAGAGAATATTATTCTGGAAGCTTTTGCTGAGTTATTCGATTGTTCTGTGGACAGCGTATTGGATTTTATTTATCAGGAAGACAATGAGGAGGTGGACGATTGAATATGAAAAGTTTAATGCTATGGAAAGATGATTTTAAAAATGAAAGAGATTGGATTGCACTTTGCAAAGCACTTGATATACCAAAAAATACAGTTGAAATTGAAATGAACTGCAATGTGTGTGTGCACAAATCGCACTATACTTCAAAAAAAGAGAGATAGGGATTATGAAACATTAGGCGAACGAATATTAGAAATAGAGCATAACAAGGAGGAACAAAGTATGTCGTATAAAGATAACACAACATTTAATGAACTTTACACTGAGTATGTGTCACAAGTGGGTAAAGCATATACTGTTGCTGGGGAACTATTAAGGGCTACCGCACGCATTTATAACAGATATTATAATGACGGAGATATGATTAACAAAGGGTACGGAAAAGAAACTTGTAATAAACCTGCTCATTATCTGTGGGCAATGGCTGGCGCAAAAGTTAAGAAAATAATTGATAAAATGAAAGATTCTGATTGTAATTATGAAGAGCATTTGGAAATGTTAGTTACAGAAGTTGTCAATCATATTAAAACTTCTCCAGAACTTGAAACAGAATATAATAATTGGGATTCTTTTATAGACGAAGATTGGGAAAGCGATTGGACAGAAGATAACAAGGAAAGGATGTATGCAGAATGCCTAAGAATGAGAAAATACAAGCACTAATCGACGAAGTTTCCAAGTGTTGGCAAAAGATTGCAGATTTTTATGAAATTTCGACTTCAAAGGTTATATGGATGGGTACAAATAGATTTAAGGTTATCAAAAACAACGAAGAAATCATAGTGTTTTATTTGAAAAACGGTACAATTATAACTAAGGAAGAGCGAGACAGAAAGAGATATGAGACGTTTAAGTTAAAATGGATGATAGAGCATGGTTATTCTCTAATAGATTTTGTAAGTAAAATTAACGCTTGTTATGAGGAGTTACAAGCCAAAGAGCCAGTGTTTAAAGGTTGTCTTTACGATAAACCAAGTCCTGATATTTGGGATGCATTTGATTTGTTTGAAGATACAGGATTTGAAGGTGGAATGATTTATCCTTGCTTTGATGAATGGTTAGACAATGAATGTATAGAAGATGATGACTAAAAATAAAATTTATGATATTTATTTAACTGTATGTAAGTACATTGACGAAAAATAAGGAGGAATAATTATGCCAAATATTTGCGAGTATGAAATGAAAATTAAAGGTAAGAACAGAAAAAATGTCGAGGAGTTTATTGAAATTCTCAAAGCAGATTATACTAACCCACATCATTTTTACAGAGTGTATGACGCTGATGTGTCACAACCGATTGCAGAAAATGAGGACGAGTTTGCGGCTATTGTAATCGGGACTTGTGCTTGGTCTGTAGAATGCTGTATGTTTTTCAATGACTATCGTTTAAAGGACGGTAAAACAGGTTCTGATATTCAATCTGAAACACGGAGATTAAATCTTACTGTTGAGATTTTTTCAAAAGAAACAGGTATAGGATTTATGGAACATTATATTGTTGGCGAGGGTAATATTATTACTGATGAAACAGTAGATTATTTTACATATTGGTATGACGATTCGGAATGGGATAGTATCGAGGATTTCAATAAGGAAAATGGTACTCATTTTACAAAAGGCGACTTTGATGAAAACGGTGACGCGCATATTGGCGGTATGGAATGGAGGTATATGATATGAGTAAAATTATTTATGAGGCTGAAGAAATCGCTATTAGAATAAAAAACAAAGGTTACTATCTTACTTGTACGATTGAAAACAAAACCGATGATGTCATTGTTATTGTATTCACTGGAGAGTATAAGCATTTAGAACCGCTCAAACTATATCCGTATGATTTAAGAGAAGTTCTACCAAACGAAAAAGGATATTCGATTTATCAAGCATTTATAAGTCTTAATTTTTATACAATTTTTGAAGATGACTATTATTATGATAATTACTAAAAATAAAACCGATATTTTAAGGAGGTTTGTATGACGAGAAAGGTTAAATATTACATAGATGATTCACAATGGTTTAAACGGTTTTATGGTCTATCTGAGACAGAGATGAACCATATTTTTGGTAATAACAAAACATTCAAGGTTGTGTTCACTTTATTTGGCGAAAGTAACAATATTAATCGGTATGAATTAACAGACTATAAAGGAGATAAGGTTTTGATTGACTCTTTGAATGATTATCAAATAGGTGTTGTACTTCACGACTGTTGCGCTCATTTTGAAGGTGGTAAATATTTCGACAATCAACAAGAACCAACAGGAGTGGTTAAAATAGAGGAAACCATATTAGAAAAGGAGTGTTGTAGTAAATGATTAATTCAGAAATTTTCTCAGCGGTCGACAGGTGGTATGTACGGAAAGATTTAGAAGAAATTGTAGACTTATACTACAACGCTGATTCGACTGCCGGAGGGCAATTTGTTGAGAATCATATTGATTTTGATACAATCCAACGAGCTAATCAAATAGCTCAAGGAGATGTTGAGTTGTTTTTTGATTATTTGCAGAGCGAGTGCTTGCAGTACTGTATAGATAAAGGTACGGACGGCTATGACTATTTCATGGAAGAACAAAAAAATGATCTGTCGTATAGCAATATTACACCGTTTGCATTTGGTCAAACCGAAGCTGTCATGAACAGCATTGTTAAGATTGCAACAGATGGTGACAAATAATGTTTGCGGTTGAAGGATATAACAAGGATGCTGACATATATGTTCTGTATGGATTTTTTGGTACATATGTTGAGGCAAAGACACAAATCAACACCTTGCTACCGCTGTATAGACACGGTTTGTTGATAGATAGGACTACAAATGAACCGATAGATTGGCTTAATATGGTAGAAAACCATAAAATAATCGGTAGTTTTACTTGATTGTTTAGTGATATTGTGTTACAATTAAGGAGCGTACAAAAATGAGAAAATATACAATTGACGATGCAAAATTGCTAATTGCTGACTTTTGCGAAGAAAAATATGGCTCAACTGCTGATTTTTCAAATAAGGAGCAAACACTATGAAAAAAGAAATCCTAAATTTGGTTGAGAACAACGAAGGCGAGTTTGTACTGAATAACATCAGTCATCTCAGAAGATGGACAAATTCCGCAATTGGCGAAAATGTAGACAAGTTGGTTGTTGAATTTGAAAATATCAATAATGTCAATTTCGGAGTAGCAAGCAAAGAAATTGTTGCAAGAGATTACAACGGCATTATCAATGAAATCACGATTGCAACGAAAGAGTATTTGCAGGAAGTATCGAATCGTCTTTGTAGTAATTTGAAATGTGGCTATATTAATTCTAAATAAATCGCAGAGTAACCGACCTTCGGGTTGGGTAATCCCGATAGGTAAACGCAAAATAAAAAACAAAAAGGAGCACACACTATGTACAGAATCGCAACAGATACAGAATATGTTTTTGACGACAAATGCCTTACTTATGACGAGGCAGTCGAAACTAAAAAGAACCTCGAAAAGGAAAACCCAACTTGCAGATTATTCATCTACAAGGAACAGTTTATTGTGTATTGCAACGAGGCAATGTGTGATAAAATCTTACTCTACAATGATGAAATTGAAGAGTGTAATGGACTTTATCACTTTGACGGTTACAAGATGGCTGAATATTTTTTCACAGACTCGAAGGAAAACAATTGTAATCCTTCCAATTACGATTGCCCACATAAAATCTTCGATACAAAAGAAGATGCAGTCGCTTTCATTGAGAGCCAACTGAAAGAAGGTAAATACAGAATCCATAACATAGAATATGTGAAACAGGATTGTCTCGGTGATACAATTGGGAAAGGAATCACATTCTCTGCTCCGATGTTAGCTCTTGAACAATATTTGTACTCTGTTGACGGTGCAGGCAACATTGATGACGAATACTTCTTCGCAATGGACATTCCAAATGAATTCTATTCTCTGTCATTTGACATCAGGTTGCGGTAAGGGGAAATATACAATGAATAAATCATTTTGCAAAGTTATTGATTCCGTTATTGTATTTAATTGTAAGATACTTAACTTGGAGCAGCCTACGGTTAAATATGAACCGTCAGATAAATTCGCCACGCCAACCACGAAAGCAGGTATTAATCCTGACAAAAATGTAATAGCAATAAACATTAACACCGTATGGGAAAGCCCCGTAGAAATATGGTGGGTAATATCACACGAAATGAGACATTTGTGGCAGGTGAAAAATGGACAGTTTAATGTCGATCACTACAATCCATCACAAGAAAACAATCTAACATCCTATGCAATGCAATTTGAAGAAGTTGATGCTAATGCTTGGGGTATATATGTGATAATTTCGTTATTTCACACACGCCCCTTGTTGGAAAATATCTACGGTGAAAAGGTGTGGCAGCAAATTTTGAAGAGGGTTGAAGAAATAAAGGCAGATACTATTATTAACTAATATAGTGGGGGATATTTATGAAAAGATATGACACAAACTATGAGGCAATACGATTGTCACTTGATGATAGTGGATTAATTTGTAATCCTAATTTTGATGTATTGCCAAACTCTGAAATCATTGCTATCAAAGATATTACTTCCGGGCAGTTTGTTGATTATTATATCATCAACTATTATAAAGCATCAACTGATAAAGTGTGGCGGAATAAATTTTTCAATGAAGTGTTTGAAGAAATGAATCAAGATAACGAACATTTATATGTTAGATTTAGAACCAATGATGTTGTTGCTCAAACACACAGTTCGTATCAGTTGTGTACTGACAAATGCGTAGCATCAAACATTATTGAAGTAGTGTCAGACTATAAGACTATGCTTAATGTTATGAGCAGTATTAAGGCTTCTTATGAGCGACCTACATATGAGTTATACAATAACGACTATTGTTGTGACGAAGGAACTTATACATTGCAAGATGGTTCTGGATATTTTGCCTTAGCTTGCGAATTAAATTCCTGTAATTTTTATTGGTCATATGAAGATTGTCCAAATAAATTTTCTGAGGATTTTCCAGAATGTGTGTACTGGAGAATTTATTGGTGTAACGACAAAGAGTATGAAGATACTTTATTGGACTTATATAAAGATGAAGATTTTGTGCTTTATCTGACCAACACATCCGCTTGGTATGGCAAACATAATAAATAAAATTCTTGTTTTTAAAACAAAACAGTGCGGTGATTATATGAACAAAGAAAATAATAAATTGCCTGTAAGTGATATTTTTGTTCAATATTGTAAAACAAAAATCAAAGAACAGTATTTAACTTATTATGAAATAGCTAAAAGGAGTCAATATTATCCTTCAACAATGGGTTTTTATTTCGTAGAAAGTAACAATAACAAGAAGATGTCTTATAGTACGGCTGTAGTCCTTTTAGAGGTATTACATGGCAGAAGATTTGTAAGTGCCGATGAAAGAATTCAATTTCAAAAAGATATTGAACATAAGTTTTATTTTGCTTTTCGTCAGGCATTTGATGCACTTGACGAAACTTATATGCAGGTTGAGAAAAAATATGGTATTTCTCATTCAACTGCATTTTGTTATTATCATCATAAGAAAATACCTTTATTAGACTCAGCGTATAAAGTTTCAACTCTTTTAAAATTTAATCTTCCTGTATCTATTGATGAGATTTTTGAACCTCCTAAACGCATGACGATAAAGGAAGCTCGCTTGTGTGCGGAATTAACACAAGAAGAAATGTCTGAAATTTTTGGAATGAGACAGCAGACAATTGAAAGTTTGGAGAGTGGAAAAAAGGTACTATCTCGTTGGATTGAAAATTTAATCATTGATAAATTATTATTAATTGCAAAAAACAAAGAAACAACGAAAAGGAGAAAGCATTATGACAATTAAAGAAGTTAAAGAACATTACAGAGGACAATATGTTGAATGCGAAATCTACAGATTTACAGACTTTACACACCGTGTTCACAGTGATTTTATTTACACACCTGACGATATAGAGAATGACCTGTATAACGAAAATGAAGAGGTTGTGTATGAGGCACTTATGGATGAGGAAGAGTACGGTATGACCATCCTTGCGAACACTGATACCGCCGCAGATTTTGATGATTGGTTCGGTGACAAGAATGCTCAAATCTTGGTTATTATTCTGAGTGAAAATCCGCCAAGATATTGGGTTGCTTACAAAGAAACAAAAGAGTTAATTGACTCTTTCAACACTCACGAAGATGCAGTCAAGGCACTTAAAAAGTATGAAGAGCAGGATAAGGCTGACGGCACCTATACAGAAGATTTTTATGAAATTCTCTATAAGTGATGAAGAGTAAGATTGAAAGGATGTTGAATCCAACCTTATGAATCTAATTTGTATTGACGAAAACACTTACGCATACTTTCAACAATGGAATCGCAATATTATAGACAAGGTTATGTCCGCAAAACCGTATTTTGAGAAATGTGCAGTTACAATTAAAGAATGTCCCGAATACATACTGTATGTCACAGCTTGTGTTAAGAATAATATTCCGAAGCAAAAATTTTCTTTAAAGTACAATAAGAAACAAATTGTCAAAGGAATGTTTCACAGATCACCTGAACAAAGCGATTGCAATTTAAAGGTAGATTACCAAATTGTTGAACGCAATATTGACGATCAACAAATGCTTGATGACTGTCTTGAGGCAATAGAATACATGATTGATTCATATATCAACGCTAATGCTTTCCTATGGTATGGCAATTATCTTAATCGAGATAAACGAGAGTTTTCCGCTATTGGTAAAAACGATAATCAAGATAAGATTATCGTATTCAGACCGTTTAAGAATCAGCTTTATGCTGCATCGGTCGGTCATCATCGCAGTCCTGAAGGTGTATTCCAAGTTAGAGGACATTTCAGAAGATATCAGACAGGACAGGTAGTGTGGATTGATGGTTATATGAAAGGCATAGACAAAGACACCAAATCCAAAGGTGTATAAAACAAAGGTTTTATATAAAAAAATAGACATCACTCCGACCTGCGAAAATCTGGTGATGTCTATACCAAGTAAGCTATCGAAAGATGGTCAGCGTTAGCCTACCCATTTTCAAAGCCTAATATAATGATACACTATTGGGAAAATTTTGTCAATGTTATTTCCATATTTTGTGGGTTGATTATAATAAAGAAAAAATTTACAATAATAACGAAAGGTGAATGAACACATATGAATAATTTGAACTACAATTGAAGAGGTGGATAAGTATATTTACTTAGTAGGTGATGTAATTGCACAATATAACAAACTCTATTGACAATAGCTTATTCTCTTGTTATAATAAATAATCGAACGGATGTTCTAAATACAAGGGTGATGTGTATGATAGTTGCATTAAAAGATTGGGAGAGTGTACTGAAAAACTATTATTTTGTATTCAACGACAAAAAATATGATACGGTAAAATGGTCGATATTGAATGATAGAGTAATACAATTCAGTAATCAAAAAGAACCTGTAGGCAGCAGTGTAGTGTTTGCAGGAGTAAGATACATAGATATTAATTGTGCAAAATTACTAATTGTGCTTAACAATGGCGATAAATATTTAGCATACAAATATGCAAAACGAACTTGACATTTACGAACTGTGTGATATAATAAAGCCAAGAAATCCAGAAAGGAGGGCTTGAATGTTAGGAATCAAGCCAAAGATTGGCGAAGTATATCTCATAGATTTTCCACAAGATGGACACACACAGGGCGGAATAAGACCGGGGGTAATTTTTCAAAATGATGTTGGTAATAAATACAGTCCTAATGTTGTTGTTCTTCCTTTGACTACTTCGATAAAAAAGATATCTCAGCCTACGCATGTGTATATTAGCAGCAAGAATTCTGGTCTTAGGTATGACAGCATGGTATTGTGTGAAAACCCAATATCTATTTCTAAAGATCGAATCTCCAAAAAACTTACAAAACTCAGTTCATATCATATGACTCGCATCACAGAAGCAAATTTACTTGCTTCTTCTGCAATTGCGTATTTGTCATTTGATGAACTACTGCATGTTTGGGAGAAAAGTCAAGATTTTGCAGACAAAAGGTTGGTGATGGCGTGACTTTTGGTCAATTAATCCTCTGCTTAGTTGTTTTGGCAGTAGGATATATATGGATAAAACTTAAATAAGAAGAGGTGTTATATATGATAGGAGAATTATTATTGGTTGGTTTGGCAACAGTGACGGAAGGTTTGAAGACCACTTTGCATCATTCAAAATCCGAATGGGCTAAAGATCGAGTGAATTCCAGACATAGATACAATAAAGAAAGACAGTCCGAAATTGAGGACGCTTTGTTTGGGTATTATACATCGGAACGAGGACGCAAAAGAGAGGAATATCAGCAGATATTAGATGATGCAGGTGTTACTTATTATGATGATTACGATATAATAAAAAAGATTGCCATTATCGAAGGGTGGGAGTATTATGATTTTTGCGAATGGAATCGTGAAGTGCAAAGAGAAATGCGTTAATATGTAACTTTTTAGCGATTGTTTCTGTTTACAAATAATGCCAAATGTGATACATTATACATATATAAATTTATTCGAGGTGCTGATGATATGTATAATGAGACTACGAAAATGGCTTTTGTATCGACATTATCGTCGAAACAAAATATACTGTTAGCGACGGCATTGTTTAATAGTATAGAAATTTTTGAACAAGAATCTGAAAAGGACATTTCACGGTTCACAGAAGAAAATCTTCAGAAAGTTCAGGCTAAAGTAGCGGGCAGTAAAACATATGCTTCGCGGAGGCAAGACGCCTCGATGCTAAGAACTTACTTAGATTGGGCGTATAAGAATCATATTTGTGATACAAACATATCTTCATATGTGTTGCAGGCTATGGATATTAATGCTAATACGGTATTGGTTTCGTCTCCACAACACTTACAATTGCAACTCAATGCTGTATTTTCACCGGAAATAGAAGATAATGTTGATTTGTTGTCGAGAGGGTTTGTTTGGATGGCTTATATGGGCATCCCAAAAGGAGACACGATAAAGATTACAAGCAATCATGTATCTATAGATAACAATAACGAAAAGAAAATTATTGCATACAATAATACGCTCTACGAGATTCCAACTGAGGCTTATATAACGATCAACAAATTGTGTTCTTTGAAATATTTAACCACTACAACAAGGAGTGGTATTGTTCGTAAATTCGACAGAGTTCAAGGTTGTGAATTGTTAAGAGGTACAACCCGTCTTAACAATATAACAGTGGAATATTTAAGAACTCGCATAACCCGCAAATCAAAAGCATATCGTTTATCGAAATTATTATCTTATGATTCGTTATATAAAAGTGGAGTGTTTTACAGGCAGTACATATTGGAACGGCAGGGTTTCATGCCTACATTTGCTGAACTAATGCATTCTCGGAGTTATACCGAACACGATGGAAAAACAGATGTTTATTTCCAAGATAAACTAAAAACTATACACGCAGAATACACTGCTTGGAAGGATAAGTATTATTCACTTATATAAAGTTTAATAAAGATTTTTAAAGGCGAACTGTACCGCCTTTAAAAAATAATCATTAAGTCAGTTTTGTATATTAGAAAGTATAAAACTGCAAGGAGGTGGTGCTTATGATTGTACTAAATTAACAAAAAATTAATATATAGGGGGAATTATTATTTCTGACAACAAGTCAATTTATCAAACATTATCATCAATTGATGTGTCTGGCAAGGTCAAGCCTAAAAATGGTATGAATTATTTACCATGGGCGTCTGCATGGGCATACATAAAAGAGTATTTTCCAAAGTCGTCATATACCGTAGTTAGAGACGATAACGGTAATCTTTATCATACTGACGGAAAAACTTGTTGGGTTGAAACATTATTATCCATTAATGGGGAAACTCAAGAAGAGCAGTTGGCTATTATGGATAACCGTAATAAGTCTGTATCAGCCGATCAAGTAGAATCTACGATGGTAAACAAAGCTATTAAGAGATGCCTAACAAAAAACGCAGCATTATTTGGTCTTGGTTTGAATCTTTGGTATGGCGAAGAATTGAGCGATGAAGCAAAGCGTACCAAAGCTAAGAAAGTATCTGATTTAGATGTGCTTAAAGGCAAGGTAGTGTCTATTTGTAAAGAACTGGTGTCCAAAGGCGTTGATAGCAAAAAATTATATGCTTCTATTGCAGATATGTCAGGACATCAAAATCCGACCAAAATTACAGATATAGAGACGCTAAAAATTGTGCTTGAGCGACTTGAACAATGGGAGGTTTAATATGAATACAGTATGTGAAATTGGAAGAATTGTAAACGAACTCGAGCTTAAAACAACAACTAATGGAAAGTCGGTTGTTAATTTTAGAATTGCAGTAAGGTCTTATGGCAAAGACAACGATGATTACTTTTTTAACTGTGTGGCATGGGGAAGTGTTGCAGAATTTATTTGTAAGCATTTTTCAAAAGGAAGAAAGATTGGAATTGATGGTGAACTGACTTCTCGCACATACGAAACAGAAAAAAAAGAGAAGCGTCAGGTTGTAGAAATTATGATACGGGATGCAGAGTTTTGTGACGACAAGCGTGGCGAAAGTGGTGATGACGCAAATATAACTACGCCGTCAAAGGCAGAATCTACTACATCTGAAACAGAGGACGAGTTACCATTTTGATTAACTTAAAACAATTAAAAAAGCGGTACTGGTCGTTTTCCAGTATAAATTCTTATCAGACTTGTCCTCGTATGTTCTTCTTATCATATATTGATAGGAAACCCCAAGAGGAAAACGCTTTTAGTCAATGGGGCTCTTTATGTCACAAATTGTTAGAAAGTTATTACAAAGGTCAAAGCAGCATTTTCGATCTTGAAGAGCAGTACAAAAATGCTTATAAAAGAACGGTTTTATCTGATTTCCCTAAAAATCGCTATGTTGACATGAATAAGAAGTATTACCAAATAGGTCTTGAATATTTTCGAGGTTTTGAGGATACTTTTTCTGAATATCAAGTAGTCGGTGTTGAACAGAAGATTAAAACCAAAATTAGCGAGTATAACTTTGTTGGTGTTATCGATTTAATACTTGAGAAGAATGGCGAGTATATTATCTGCGACCACAAAAGCAAAGGAGCTTTTAAGAACGAACAAGAGTTACGAAAGTATCTTTTTCAGTTATACCTGTATTCCAAATACATATACGAAACATATCACACATATCCTACAAAATTGATTTTTAACATGTTTAAGCTCGGAGAAATGAAAATCGTAGATTTTAACAAGAGTGAATATGAGGAAGCTTTATCTTGGGCTGAGGCTTCCATAAATGAAATTCTTGAAGAAGAATGCTGGTTAGATAAAGTGTTCGTGCAATATGCCGCTAAAGACAAAAATATCAATAATTACAAGTGTGATGATTTCTTTTGTAACAACCTTTGTTCGGTACGGGCATTTTGTGAGCGTTCTAAAAGCTATACTGAAGAGGACAATTTTGATTTTCTTGAGGAGTGATTATGTTTGCTTATTGAAAAGGACAAAATTCATAAAGCAAAAGAGAAATTAGGAGAGAAGAATGCTTTTGAAATAGCTCAAATTTTAGAAGTTGAAAATTTTGATGAGAGTCGTTTGAGAGCATGTTGCCCTTTCCACGAGGAAGATACTCCAAGTTGGATTTACAATCCAAAAACATATAATTTCCATTGTTTCGGATGTGGTATATCGACTGACATTATTGATGCTTATATGATTAAAGGACATACATATTTGGAAGCAGTTCAGTATTTATTTGAAAAAGCAGGCATTAAATATGCGTTTGGAGAGATGGGTGTAAAGACTAAAACCCAGTACCGATACCCAAAACCTGTAGAATGTCACTCAAAGAACAAAATCGAAGAATACTTAGGTTTACGAAAAATATCACCAAGCACAATTGACTATTGCGATATTAGACAAGATTCTCATGAAAATATAGTGTTTAACTATTACGACACGAACGATGTGCTTACTTTGGTTAAATACCGACCAAGCCATAAGATAGACAAGAGCAAAGGCGAGGTAAAAACATGGTGTCAAAAAGACGCAGATACAAGTCCAATATTGTTCAATATGAACCGTGTTAATGTTGACAGTCCTTTACTAATATGTGAAGGAGAAATTGATTGTGCTTCAGCTATAGAAGCGGGATTCACTAATGCAGTTAGTGTCCCGCTTGGGGCTGGAAACTTTCATTGGATTGAACATAATTGGGACTGGTTAGAACAATTCACCGATATTATTGTATGTGCAGATAATGATGAAGCGGGACAAAAAATGATTAAAGAGGTTTCAAGTAGACTCGGAAACTGGCGAACAAAGATTGTACAGTTGCCCACAAAGGTAACAAAATCAGATGGCAGTCAAGCTTTTATTAGCGACCTCAATGAGACATTGTATTGGTTTGGGAAAGAATATGTGCTAAAACTTATACTGGACGCAAAAGATTCGCCTGTTGATAGCGTTATTGACTTTTCAGACATTGAAGATGTTGACCTTTCTCAAATTGACGGTATTTATACTGGCATTACAGAGTTAGACAATAAGCTAATGAAAATGTTTTATGGCACAGTTACGATTCTGACGGGTACTAATGGCAGTGGTAAATCATCTTTACTGTCACAGTTTATATGTCAATCACTTGACCAACAAAAGTCTGTTTGGTTGTATTCTAAAGAGCTTCCTAATTCGATGATGAAAAACTGGATTGATTTTATATTTGCAGGTAGACATAATATCGATCAGTTTCATGACAGTAAAGGAAGTGCATATTACAAAGTTAGTAAAAGTGCTCGTACTAAAATTGATGGATATTATAAAAACCGTCTTTATATTTATAAAGACGATTATGACAACTCAGTCGATAATATCAAAAAATCCATGGAGGATTGTGTTAGGAAGTATGGCTGTAAAATGCTCATATTGGATAATCTTACGGTCATCAATCTTGGAACTACCGACAACAATAAAAACGAAACACAAAACGCATTCATGTCTTGGTTGACCAAATTTGCAGCCACATTTCAAGTTGTTATTATTTTGGTTATTCATCCACGAAAAGGACAGCAAGTTACTCGCCTTTGTAAATATGATATTGGTGGTTCTGGAGGTATGTTAGATCTCGCTCATCGAAGTTTCTCGTTATATAGAGTGAAGCCCAATGAAAAGCAAACTGGCGACGAATTAGTTAAAAATTATGATGTTATATTGGATGTTTTGAAAGACAGGATGAGAGGACAGGAGAATTTATCAATTCCAATGTGGTATGATCCGCCATCTCGTAGATTTTACACCAACGAAATGGAGTTTGGAAAACAATACGCATGGGATAAGAATAAGTACACAGAGTCTATTCCTTTCCCGCATCCAAACGAGACAAGTGAAGTGTTCGGAAAGGAAGATTAATATTATCGACAATTATGTTGCTTACCATATACATACAGACTATTCTCTTAAAGACAGTGCTACCAATTACAAAGATTATGTTGATAAAGCAGTAGAGTTGGAACAGCATGCAATTGCATTTTCGGAACACGGCAATATACAAGGTTGGGTTAAGAAGAAAATGTATTGTGACTTAAAAGGTATTAAGTATATACATGCAGTTGAGTGTTACTTAACAAAAAATCATACAGACAAAATCCGAGACAATTATCATACAGTTCTTATTGCGAAAAACTATGAAGGCGTTAAGGAACTCAACCGGCTTATAAGTTTATCAAGAACTGACAAAAATCATTTTTATTATGTTGGCAGAATCTCGTTTGAAGAGTTCCTTTCGCTGTCTGACAACATTATCAAAACAAGTGCTTGTCTTGCTTCTCCTTTAAATAAATTACCTGTAGAAGATAAATGGTATGAACAATTAGTTAAAGGATATGATTATCTCGAAATTCAACCACACAATTGCAAAGAACAAATTGAATACAATAGGCATTTAGCATATCTGTCTGAGAAATATCATATTCCGCTAATAGCTGCAACAGATGCTCACTCAGTTAATTCTTACAAAGCAGAGTGTAGGCAAATAATCTTAGATGCTAAAAAACAACATTACGAAGGCGAAGACAAGATGGACTTAGTGTACAAGTCTTACGATGAATTAGTGAAAGCTTTCGCAACACAGGACGCAATACCGAGTTCTTTATACATAGAGGCTATTAACAACACCAATGTTATGGCAGATAGTGTCGAAGAGTTTATGCTTGATACATCGATTAAGTATCCTATTTTGTATGGCAGTGCTGAAAAAGACGAACAAAAATTTACTCCATTGGTATATCAAAAATATCAAGAGAAGCTTGACAATGGTGTTATTCCATTAGAAGAAAAGGATGGATTTGATAAAGCAATACCTGAAGAACTGAGAGTCTTTAAGAAAGTAGGTATGTCGGGTTTTATGCTTTCAATGAGCGAAATTCTCTCATATTTTAGAAATCAAGGGAAACCAATAGGGTTTTCAAGAGGTTCAGTTGGCGGTTCAAGAACAGCGTATGTTACCGATATTATTGATTTAAACCCTGAACAATGGGGCACAGTATTTTCTCGATTCTGTAATGAAGACAGAGTAGAAGTGGGAGATATTGATATTGATGTTGTAGAATCGGATAGACCAGAAATGTTTGAATATATTATAAACAAATTTGGTAAAACAAAAACAGCCAGAGTTCCTACATATTCGACACTGAAAGATTTGGCTGCTATTGATCTGATAGGACAAGCATTTCGATTTAATTGGGAATTAAGCCACCCAAAAACCGATTTTAGTGAGTGTGAATACTCTATTCAAAAAGTCAAAGAAATTAAACAATGCTTTAACACCGATCCTGATTTAGCAAGACAAAAGTATCCGAAATTGTTTTATTACTATGATGGCTTGTTAGGTGTTAAACATGCACAGTCGGTACATCCAGCGGGCATTGTTATTAGTCCAATTACTTTAGCTGACAATTACGGTGTGTTTGAGAAAGATGGATACTGTACTCTTCAGATTGATATGGATGAAATTCATGATGTAGGATTGACCAAGTATGATTTGCTTGTATTAAAGACAGTGCAAGTTATTAGTGAAACTTGCAAACTCGCTCATTTGCCTTATCCAAAATCTCACGAGATTGATTGGGATGATCAAAATGTATGGGAAAGTATGTTAGAAACCACAGGTTCTATTTTTCAGTTTGAGTCTCCATTTGCTATAGATTGTTTAAAAAAATATAAGCCTAAAAGTATTTTGGATATGGCAATAGTCACAGCTGCTATTAGACCATCAGGCTCTTCTTACAGAGAGGAACTATTTAAGCATATACATCATAAAAACCCATCAGAAGTTATAGATAAACTGCTTAACAAAAACAATGGATATTTAATATTCCAAGAGGATACAATTAAGTTTCTTCAAGAAATATGTGGGCTGTCGGGCAGTGAATCTGACAATGTGCGTAGAGCAATCGGACACAAAGATGAAAAGAGATTGGCTAAAGCATTACCGTCAATACTTGAAGGTTATTGTCATAAATCAAACTCTCCAAGAAATGTTGCAGAACTGGAAGCTAAAGAGTTCCTTCAGATTATTCAAGACAGTGCCAGTTATCAATTTGGCATGAATCATGCCATTGGATACTGTATGATTAGTTATTTGTGTGCTTATTATTACTACTATTATCCATATGAGTTTTGCACAGCATATTTAAACTGTGCAAAGAATGATGTACAAATACAGACGGGAGAAAAAGCTGCTAAAGCAAAAGATATTGAAATTACATTACCTAAATTCGGAATTTCGTTAGGAAACTATTATTTTAACAAAGACCTTCATGCAATTGCAAAAGGTATTGGTTCAGTTAAGTTTTTATCTGAAGAGGTTGCCACAGAACTTTTTAAAGTTTACAACCAACAACCGACCAGTTTTATAGATGTAATTCGTCTCTCTGACCAAGAGACTTCTGTGGGATTATCTAAAATAGAAATTTTAATTAAAATAGGTTTCTTCGACCACTACGGAGTTCAATCGAAACTATTGTACATACTTGCAACTTATCAATTCTTTAGAGCGTCTACCGGCAAGGGATTTCGCAAGACTATTAAGAAGTCCGTATTACAAACAGAGCATTTTGAATTGTACGACATAGTAAAAAATAATAGTACAGACTTAAAGAAAGATAACACTATTAAAGAATCCTTCACTATTCAAAACATAGATAACATACTAAATGGTATCGAAACTATTGCAAATCAAATGAATTTCAAGTCTTGGAATTATAAACGCATTATTCAAACACAGGAAGAATATTTGGGGTATATTGATTTAACCACACATAAAGCTGAAGACAGGCAGAAACTGCTCGTAAAGAATGTCTATCCTCTTAAAAACAAACAAACTAACGAGGAATTTGCAAAAAGAATTTCGTATCGTTCGGTTGGTACCGGAAAAGAAGGAAGTTTAACATTAAAACACTATCTTTTTGCATTATTGCCATTGAAACAATATGATGTAATTTATGTACCTTTAGACGGTATTTACAAAGATAAAAAGGGGTATTGGAATTTAACAAAATATAAATTGCTAAATTAAGAAAGGTGATTGAATGAGACAAAAAATTGAACTTGTTACACTTAAGGATGTGTCTGATTTTACAGAGGCTGTAAGTCAGATTGACGAAGAAGTAACTCTTATCGGTAAAGACGAAAACGGTAAAGATTGGTCTATCAGTGGTAAATCATTTCTTGCAAGTCTTGTTCTTGCAAACGGTGTCGAAAGAGCAAAAACTAAAGCAGCACATAATGTTGATTGGAATACTATTACTTGCGTGTGTGACAAGGATATTTACTCAGTAATTAGTAAGTGGGCAGTAGGCTCAGTTATGGAGTAAACTATGGAAAACAAAATACATAGAACAGTAATGTTACACATTCAGCTTCAGCGAGATGATTTTGACGATTTTCTTCACATAGCAGATGAATTAATGGGTGGCATTATTGAGGTGGCACAGGGTAAGGAAGTGTTGTCCGGCAAAAGTCTACTTGGATTAATGCTTATAGACACAAATAAGCCACAAACACTTATTATCAGAGGTTTTTTCACTGATGATTATGTGGATAAATTTAGAAAATGGGAAATTAAGGAAGGGTGATTATATCCGATTTGGCAAGAAGATAGCAAGTTTATGGGTAATGTTAGGTATGATGTGTGGTTTTTCGGCTTGTGGAGAATCAAACATCTCCACCCCTGACACTGCAACACGAGATACCGCCACTAAAGATACGGCAGTTAAATCAACAACGCAACCTACAACCGTGCAAGTCACAACAGAACCAACAACAGTAAAACCAACTGAGAAAACTAAAAAAGACAAGAAAATTAAAACAACCTCTTCTCCTACAGAACCGCCAACAGAAAAAGTTGAAGTTCAAGCAGAAACAAAAACTATTACAAAATCAAATAATACATATAACACATCGTCAAATGAAGTGGATTTGTTGGCAAGAGTAATTTATTGCGAAGCGGGTAATTGTAGCGAGTATTGTCAATGGCTGGTAGGTTCAACGGCAATGAATTTAGCTGACAGTAACGGCGGATTGAGAGCAGTAGCTTTTGATTATAATACATTCAATGTGGCAGGTATTCTTTACACGAGAGATCCGAGCGAGTTGTCTTATTCGGTTGCTCAAAGGATATTAAGTGGTGATAGAGATTATAATGTCAAAGCGTTCAGAATGAGTTATTATCATTCATTTGGAGCACCGTATGCAGTGGTAGATAATGTTTATTTCAGCAGTTACTAAAAGGAGGCAGTGATGGTTGTTAAATCAATTGTATTAGTTCTCGGAGCTTCAGGCTCTGGCAAGGATTACTTAGTAGACAAAGTTTGTAAGGAATATAATCGCAAAAAGGTTGTGTCTTATACGACAAGACCAAGAAGAGATAATGAATCTCCAAACTCACATATTTTTGTGACAGATGAGGAGTTTGATAAACTGACCAATATCGTGGCTTATACCGAATTTAATGGCTATAGATATTGTGCAACTCAACAGCAAATTGATGACGCTGATTTTTACATAATTGATCCGAGAGGATTTGAAGATTTCAAGAATAATTACAAAGGCGAGAAACTAATTGAATCTGTACTGATAGATTGCCCTGCTGTTGAAAGATTCTTGAGAATGAAGAAAAGGTATAAAGACAGCAAAACAGGAACTGTAAAAGCTATGGAGCGTATTATAAACGACCGTAAAGAGTTTAAAGATATTGAAGAAAAAGTTAACTATGTAATCTCAAATCGCACTGAGGAAGATGCTCAAAAATGTATGTTCTTTCTCAAAGCAATGCCAGAAGCTACAGAATGGGTGAACAAGTTTGTAGAATGGGAGGCAAAATATGATAAAGAGAAAATACAATGAAGTTAACAGAGGTGAATTAAATGATTGATTGTAGTAAGACGGTTAATTTTATAAAAGAAAGATGCAGGATGACTAATAATTGTCAAATCCGTTGTGCTAAGTGTCCTCTTAGTCAAAACAATGATGGTGCTGATCATATGGCTTGCTTTGATTTTGAGGAACAATACCCCAAAAAAGCAATCGAAGTTGTTCAGCGGTGGAGTGACGAACATCCACAGAAAACTTATCTTACGGATTTATTAGAGAAATATCCAAATATTCCTCTCGATAATAACGGTAAACCCGCCTATGTGTGTCCTCATGATTTAGGGCTGATGAGCGTAGAGGATTGCAAAAAAGATTCCAACAAATGTGTTGAATGTTGGAAACAGCCTATTGAGGATGGGGAAAGTAAATGAGGAAGTATGAAGCAGTTTGTAGTTCCGATGTACTTGATGCAGTTGCAAACGGTGAAAGAATTTTATTAATTGACAGATTAATGGAAAGTATTAACAGTTTAGACGAAATAAGCACAAGAGATTTAGCGATTGCAATAAAAGCTGAAAACAAAGATAACAGATATGAGTTTTACAAGGATGTGAAAGTAAATGAGAATCTATCAGTGTGATGGTTGTTACAAAATTATCGAAAATCCGTACATAGTTAAAATGAGGGAATTTTATATTGATAATACACATTCTATTCAGGATGAAAATCCCATTGAAAGCAAGAGGAAAATTAGAATACATCTATGTGACGAGTGCTATAAAAGGCTTATGTCTTATTGGCGAATTATTGCCAAAAGAGGGAGTGTGAAAGACAATGATTGAATTAAAAATTGAGCCTAACAAAGTAATCGTGCATGATACACAAGAAGTTAAACACGGAAAGTGGAAATTTGAAAAAGATATTTGTGGTTGTGCTTGGTTTACTTGCACAAACTGCCATAAGTATATCATTATGACAAAACATAGATTATACCCATATTGCCCCTACTGCGGTACAAAAATGGATAAGGAATGGTATAGAATGAAATATTATTATAAACTAATTAACAATGAGACAAATGAAATAGAGAGTTATATAGAAAGTCCTGTGTATATAATTCCTGAAAACCTTTGTGATGTACTTGAACTTAGTACATATCACGCTGTAAACTGCACAAAACAGGAATACGACGAAGAGGCGTATGATGAAAATACCTGAACTAAAAATTAAGACTTGTCCGAGTTGCGGTGCAAAAACAGATAAGAAGTAAACGAAAGGAATGGGGAAGATGAATGACGGTTTCTGAATTGTACCATTTGTTACAGTATTTGGTGGCTGATGGAAAAGGCGATTATCAGGTTACTTGTGAAGCTTTTACTGTTGGTACTGACGATGAAATCGAAATAGATAATAACAATAAAGAGATTTCATTTTGAAAGGTGGTGATGTATATGCTTGTAAACAGCAACACTGATAAATAAAGTTAGGAGGAATTGAATGAAGAAATTTGAAAAAACAGTGTATGTCAGCCACAAATACGGTGGTGACAAAAACAATCTCAAAGAGGTTGAAGAAATCATTAGAACGCAGCAAAAGAAACATCCGAATTATATGTTTATTTCACCGTTACATATGTTTAGCTTTCTGTACAACGATATGTCTTATGAAGATGGGCTTGAACTTTGTCTGTATCAGCTTACCGAGTGTGACGAAATATGGGTGACAGGCGAAAAATGGTACGATTCAACAGGTGTTATCAAGGAAATTGAGTACGCAAACGCACATAAAATTGATGTTTTATTCGTAAAAAACGCAGAAGATAATCCACACAAAGTTGAAGGTTATGATTATGTCAAAGGTTTGATTGATGGAATAAAGGCGAACAAAGTTAGTAGTGATAAGACATCTGTACTAACAGCACCAGTTATACATAAATATGATAATACATGCGAGAACATTAAAAGTGCATACATAAATGAGGACAATATTATTCGTACATATATAGTTCATAATGTTGATTCTCTTGTAAGGAATTTTATGAATATATGTGGTGTACAGATTCTTACCAAATGTCCTTTCTGCAAATCTGTAAATAAAATCACACTTAAGAATAAAAGTCCAGTAAGCATACCTTGTAACAATTGTCATAACCTGCTTAATTTTAGTCATCTTACATATGGTGATATTCTCAGGAAGAATGGGTGACAGGTATGAAAGTAATTAAACGAGATGGTCGAGAAGTTGATTTTGACCGCAATAAGATTATTTCTGCAATTGGGAAAGCAAATAGTGAATCCCGCACAAACTATGAAAAAACATTGTCTGATGATGAAATTAAAAATATTGCTACAAGAATTTATGACAAGCTCAGACGAAGTAAGAGAATTTACTCAGTTGAAGATATACAGGACTTAATTGAAGAATACATAGATAAATACGGCTGTTTTTCTTTGGCAAAAAGATACACGCTTTACCGATACAAGCAGAGTTTAATCCGTAAGAAGAATACTACTGATGATGCAATCCTCTCGTTGATTGATTTAAGTAATGAGAACATCAAACAGGAAAACTCAAATAAAAATCCCACCATCATTCCTACACAGCGTGACTATATGGCAGGTGAGGTCAGTAAGGACTTGACTGATAGGGTTTTACTTCCCCAAGATATAGTTGAGGCTGACAGAGAAGGAATTATTCATTTCCACGACAAGGATTATTTTGCACAGCATACTTATAATTGCTGCTTATGTAATCTTGATGATATGCTCCAGAACGGAACGGTTATCAGTGGCACTATGATTGAGAAACCACACAGTTTTTCAACGGCTTGCACAATTGCAACACAGATTATTGCTCAAGTTGCCAGCAGCCAATATGGTGGACAGAGTATCAGTCTTACTGCTCTCGCACCGTTTGTGGATATTAGCCGACAGCACATTAAAGACGAGTTGAGAAGAGAGTGGAATCAGTGCGGATTTGAAACTGATGAAAATAAGATTGCCGAGATAGCCGAAGAAAGACTTCGGAAGGAAATCAACAAAGGTGTTCAGACAATCCAATATCAAGTAGAAACACTTTTAACAACTAATGGACAAGCTCCTTTCATCACAGTGTTTATGTATCTTAATGAAGCTAACAATGAGCAAGAGAAACATGACCTCGCTATGATTATTGAAGAAACACTTAATCAAAGGTATGAAGGTGTAAAAAATGAAAAGGGTGTATGGATTACACCTGCGTTTCCGAAGCTTATTTATGTGCTTGAAGAGGACAACATTACAAAGGATAGCAAGTATTGGTATTTAACAAAATTAGCTGCAAAGTGCTCAGCTAAAAGGCTTGTTCCAGATTACATTTCAGAAAAGGTGATGAAAAAGCTAAAAGAAGGAAATTGTTTCCCTTCGATGGGTTAAACGGCTCATCTAAAACTCCGTGAACATAAATCAAAATGGTGTACATTACACGAATAGGAACTGTAGGAAATGACAGCTAAGTAGTGTGCTAACAGGGGACTTTCGGGGTGAAACTTAGACTTGAACTATCCTGTGCCAAGACGCATATGCGTAAGGTCAAGAGACTATCGAAAGCATAGCACAAATAGCTTTGTGTGATGAAGTGAGTAGAGTACATCTGAACAATGATACAGATGGAAGTGCGGAGTGAGCGAGTTAGCAAAATAACTCCCAAAGATATAGTCCAGACTGTTGATACCGAACAGTTAGTGTAGAAGCTTTTTATCACCGTACAAAGAAAATGGTGAATACAAATTTTATGGCAGATTCAATAAAGGTGTAGTTACAATTAATCTTGTTGATGTAGCCTTATCGTCAGGTAAAGACAAAGAGAAGTTTTGGAAGATTTTTGATGAGAGATTGGAGTTGTGTCATAAAGCCCTCTTGTGCAGATATGAGAGGTTGAAAGGAACAGTGTCGGATGTGGCTCCGATTATTTGGCAACACGGTGCATTAGCAAGACTTCAGAAAGGTGAAACCATTGATAAATTACTTGTTGGTGGTTATTCGTCAATATCACTTGGTTATGCAGGATTGTATGAGTGTGTAAAGTATATGACAGGTAAATCTCATACAGATCCGGAAGTAACACCGTTCGCACTTGACATTATGAGATATATGAACAAAAAGTGTGATGATTGGAATGAGCAACTTGATTTAGGTTTTTCGTTGTATGGTTCTCCAATCGAAAGCACAACTTACAAGTTTGCAAAATGTTTACAGCGAAGATTTGGCATTATCGAAGGTATTACAGATAAGAACTACATTACAAATAGCTATCATGTAAATGTCAGAGAGCCTATTGATGCCTTTGCAAAACTGAAACTTGAATCACAGTTTCAGGCATTAAGTTTGGGTGGTGCAATTAGTTATATCGAAACTTCTAATTTGCAAAATAACACAGAAGCTGTCCTGTCTGTTATGCAATTCATCTACAACAATATCATGTATGCTGAACTCAACACTAAAAGTGATTACTGTCAAGCGTGCGGATATGACGGAGAGATTGATGTAATAGAAAATGAAAACGGTAAACTTATTTGGAAGTGTCCAAACTGTGGCAACACAGATGAAAGCAAATTGAACATCTGTCGGAGAACTTGTGGATTGAGTATAAGTCCACTTTAAACCGAATAAACTGCGGGAAAGTCCCCATAACCTTAATGGCTACAACATAGCTGGAAACGGCAAGTGTGAATGCGGTATAGGATTAAATCTGTCAGTCCGATAGGATAGAAACCATAAAAATATTAAGCAAGGGATTACCGAGTGTGCAAGTCGCTCTTACGCAACGAAACTCCTTAACAGGTAATGCTGATGGAGGACGCTCAACGACTATAATTTCGGGGAATTGTTTCTTTCTTATATGAAAAGGGAAAAGGAGAGTATAGTAAATAATAAAAGAAATCAATGATTATACGGGGTATTTTATTTCCGATACTGGAGAAGTATTTTGCAATTTAGGAAGAGGAAATCGAAATAGAGGAAAAATTATTCCTTTGTATAAGCTAAAACCTCGCATGACAACGAATGGATATGCTCGCATTTGTGCCAGACAAAATTCTACTGGTAAAAGAAAAGATTTATATATTCATCGACTCGTGGCAGAGAATTTTATCCCAAATCCTCATCATAAACAATATGTTAATCACAAAAACACTATTCGTAATGATAATCGAGTAGAAAACCTCGAATGGTGTACAGCAAAAGAAAACACTGAATATACATTACAAGTCAATCATGTTATAAGAAACCCTGACAACGGACAATATATCAGTAATTATACATACAAAGCATAAATTAAGTTGAAGAAACAATGAGATTGTATAGTCTACTCCCCTAATAAATATCGGGAAACCGAGGGTATAAAAGGATATAGGAACTAACTTCTGGAATCAAGGAAGAACACAAGAGATCAAAGAAAGATATGTACATTTAGGTGGCAACGAGTGAATTATATAAAAATCACTAAACACGATATTGCCAATGGAGTTGGAGTCAGAGTTGTACTATGGGTGAGCGGTTGTACCGTTCATTGTTATAACTGTCAAAATCCTTCGACTTGGGATTTTACAGCCGGACAACCATTTACTAATGACACTATGACTGAATTACTTGAAGCGTTAAGTCCTGATTATATATCGGGGCTAACGCTCTCAGGTGGACACCCATTAGAGCAAGCAAATCAACAACAAATATCTAATATTGTAAAAACGGTCAAGACCAAACTACCAAGCAAAACAATATGGCTATATACAGGTTATACATACGAACAGATATTGAAATCTAAGTTTATTGTGAACGAAATCTTGCCTTATATAGACATCCTTGTTGACGGTGAATATGATGAGTCGCAAAGAGATATTTCTCTTGCTTGGTGTGGCTCATTAAACCAAAGAGTAATCAAAGTTCAAGAAAGTTTGAAATCAAGACAAATAGTAGCACTATAAGGAGATGGTATTTTAGAATATGGCTACCGCAAATGATTTTCCTATCTCTAAGGAAAATATAAGAAAGTTTTGTGATGTAACAATTGCTCTTAGACATCATTTAGAAGCATTACAACTTTACTCAGAAAGATATCGTGAGTTTAAATCACAATTCAATTCATATTATGGACAAATTGACGATTTATTACATCAAATTTCTTTAGAAAATACAACTGATAGTCAAAAAGCGATCTTGATTGATAAATTGTGTGAAGTAAAGGCGGAGCAAGCAATAATAAAAGATTTTATGGAAGTATTTACTCCTATAAAGGAATGGTATTCTATTCATCATTGTGAACTTGATAGTTTTAAATCAGTAGTCGATAAAATAATAAAAATCAGAGAAAAACAATCTAAAAGGCACTATGTCCAAAGAACTAATGTTGTTAATGAGACATTAGGGAGAGAGTCACAAATTATTAAAGGAGATGACGAAAATCAAAACAGCTAAAGAGTTAGAAGATGCAATCAACTTTTTCGTACAAACAACAGAAGATTATCAAAACAATACTGAAAACGAATCATTACACGACTACGAAACGCAAGATATCTTACATAAGCTTGAACTTGAAGATGTGTCGTATCACGACACTGCCAAACTTGGAAAAGCTCTAATGAAAGTTAGAGAGAACCGCAGGAAAGCAAAAGATAGTGTGGAACTTAACGCTCCATTAGCAGAATGGATTCAGTCACATTCTGATGTGTTGAAATCATTACAGAAAGTTCTTGGAGAGATCAGAAAAATTGAGGACAAACAGCGTAGAAGAATGTATGTCCCAAGAACGAAGATTGTTGAGGAGGTAATTCATTGATTAATACCAGTTGGGCATTTACAGAAAATGCCGATGCGCTCGCAAAAGAAAATATAGAAATACATAAGCAGCTTGCTCCAAAAGCAAAACAAATATGGAAGAATTTTCACACCCAAAAATACGATATAACTCAAGACGATATGGAAAACTATATGTGTTATACATCGCAAGGCTACGGCTACGGCAATGTCACTTATAAAGTTTTGAGTAATCCGTTTAACTTTACAGAAGATGAACAGGCTTTGATTTGCGATGGTGGCAATCTTTGTTTCGGCTATCGTAAATTGGGCAACTTAATTACGATTTATACAGATTAAATTGTTTCAATTAAACAAATGTTTGTTGAAATGAAAAGGAGAACGATAAATGATTCATTTTGTGAGCAGAAAACAGATTGACGCCATCATTAAAGAGTGTCAAAAGTTAGATGAGTTAATGGCACTTGTCGTAATGCAAGAAGATGGAAGTGGTTTTACTGTTGTGTGTGATCATATTGTATCGCATTGTGATGATTTGATTTACACACACATAACAAAAGAATATGCTTCGTTTGTATTTAGCAATAATAGTAAGATTGAGGTGGTTACAGACAAATATAAAGGTAAAGGTAAGAAATACAATAGTATGATTATAGACAAAAACATTGACTCGGAGCTTATTAAAACCTTCTGTGCTTCGTTCAACCTATCTTACAAAGAAAAAATGGAATTAAGAAGGAGAATGATAAATGTATATTGTACAAGTAAGACACATACAGGATAAAAACGCAAAAAGATATACATACAAAGTCCCAGATAATGAATCTCTTAATAAAGGAGATATGGTTCTAACACGAAATGTTAATGGAAAAGAGAGTGTTGCAATTTGTGTTACAGATAGCGAAAACCTTTCGACTAATGCCATTGATATGATTATGTGTGGTGCTGAAGTGCTGAGTGAAGTTATTGGAATATATAAAATTCATAAGTTTAAAACTGAATCCGAAATAGATTTGAAAAATACCGCAAATGAATACACACAAGCAATAGCAAAATATCATACAGCAACAATTCCAGAGGTGTAAAAATGGCAGATAAAACACGAGTTTTAAAAAAATAGGAGTGATGCTATTGATTGAGATTTACAGAAAAGGACGACTCAACACCGATATTAAAGATTTTTCATGTAAATATTGTGGCTGTGGCTTTACAGCTACGAAAGAAGATTACGAGATTCATTATTATCCTGTAGATAGTAAATTTTTCTTTTGTGCGAAATGTCCATGTTGCTGCCAAGATGTAATAACGGAGGAATTTTAGATGATAAGCAACCCAAAACACGGTTGGTGCAACATCAAGATAGGTAATTGGAGTGGCAAACTCAGTTATATAGACGATGTACCGATGATATTGCTAAATGCACTTAGAGAACCTACTTCAAGAGTTCATTTTTGATACCGAAGGTGGAGACATATACATATTCTTTACCAAAGGAACGACCTATGTAGTAGACGATAGTAAAGGTACAGGTGAACCTAACTTATATGTTGAGAACATAAATCGTGTAGAGAACGCTTATAGTTTGTATGTTGATATTGTAAACCATATTAAAGAATGGTCAGAATGGCGTCAGGATTTTGACGAAGAAAATCCAGATAAGATAGCTGAATTATTGTCAAACGCAGATAGTTTATATAATAGTATTTTTTACAAACACAAGGAGGAATAATCATTATGACAACTGTAATAAAACAACAGATTGATGAATTACTTGCAAAATCAGAAATCAAGGTTGAAACCGTATTTGACAAAGTAACTGTTGTAGGCTGTAAACTGCCAAATGGTTTTGTAATAGTAGAGGCAAGCGGAGCGGTTGACCCGAAAAATTATGACGAGCAGATTGGTAAAAAAAATTGTATGGAAAGGATAGAAAATAAATTATGGGAGCTTGAAGGTTATGCTCTCGCAAAGAAACTTTACGAACGCAACGAAGGTTGCTAAGTTCGGACAGAATGAGGATATAGTATGAGAATAATTAAAAATGGCAACCCAAAAATGAGGGTAATTTCTAACGACACACCAGAGAAAATATGTTGTGATAAATGCGGTTGTGTATTTGAGTATTCTGAATGGGATATACATTGTACAGACACCGAAGCCACAATGTATATTGATTACTCTGAACATATTTACTGTCCTTGGTGTAATGAATATATTGTGCTATTATCAACTAATTAAAAGAAAGATTTTAATATGTTGCAAATGCAACGGAATGGTGGAAAATTGAATGAGTGATTTAGAAACAACAATTAATTTTCTTCAAGAAGATAAAACAATGACTGTGTTTACTTCTCAAAGAAAATGGCTAAATAAACTTTTTAAATATGCAAACGAGAAAGACAGTAATGTAATTATTACACATAAAAATGCAGATGGTTCTGCAATGTTTGAAATTCCTATTAGCTGGTTAAAGATTTCACCACCACGAAAACATAAAATGTCAGACAAAAGAAAAAAAGAGTTAGCAGAGCAACTTGCTAAAGCAAGAGAGACAAGAAATAATAAAATCAACGGGGTAGGTCATAATGACACACAAGAGACTTAGAAAGCTTTTACAAGCAACAGGTATACAAAGAAACAATGTAGAAGATGTTATTCGCAAATACCGAGAAGATTATTTTTATACAACAAATGAAGATGTTTACAATCGCTATTGTGTGCGTGAACTGTTTAGTGTGGTAGTTGAATTTGCAAACAGGAGCGAATGAAATGATTCAAATTATTAGACAAGGTAATTTAAAAGAACCTGTATTTAGATTTGTTTGTCGCAATTGCGGGTGTGTATTTGAAGCCGACAGAGAAAGCTATAAACAATGTTTTACATCATATAATACATTTATTTTTTCGGCAAATTGTCCTTGTTGTAAAACTAATGTGAGCTATGAAGAATCATTGTAACAGATAGGAGATATATGACACAGAAGGAGTATGACAATGATAATAATGGAAAGGAGTATTAAATGATTCAAGTTCTCAAAGAAGGCGATCTTAAATCACCAGTAATTAGATTTAATTGTCTTAGATGTAAGTGTGTTTTTGACGCAGATAAGGATGACTACAAACTGATAGCAACTTCAGGTGACTTAGCATATATAACAAATTGTCCGCATTGTCACAAAAGAGTGGCTCATATGATGATAAAAGATAGGAGATATATATGATTTACTATTTAACTGATAGAACTCTTGCAAGAGCAATTGAGCGTTGCAGTAACGAAAATTATAACTACCTTATTGTCCTTAAAGATAACAGCAATTTTGACGAAATTGCTGTTTCGATTCTCGAACAGGCGATTATGAGCGATACATACTTAAGTACTTCGTCATATTTAACCTATGACCGTATTTCCTTTAGAACAGGCACAATCACCATCTATAAAGATTCGTTAATTACAAACGATTTTAAGGGCGTTTATGATGAGATACTCGTTGACGAATGGGTAGAAGATAGTAAATGGGAAATCCTTGCCAAGCATACAAACAGTCACGGTTCATATAAAGAGAAGTATAAGTCAAAGGAGGAACTTAGTTTTGCATAAAAACATTGATTATGAGTCCTTACTTAGTTTTGCACAGGACAACCCTAACGCCGGCATATCACTGACAATATCAGAGAATGAATTTGACCAAGTAATTGAGACTATTATATCGGCATTGATTACCAACGAAACACCACCAACACAATTAGTTAGTTATCTGGAATATCGAACTCATCATATCTACATTGAATTTGACAACGAAGCAACGCTTGAAATAAACACAATTGAGGGGTGATATGAAAATGAAAAGAAAGCCTATCCCTAAACCAGTAAGATTTAAAGTATATGAGAAATACAACGGACATTGTGCATATTGTGGTTGTGAACTTGAACTAAAGGATATGCAAGTTGACCATATTGAAAGTGTTTATTGGTATAACGGTGCAAATGATATTGAAAACTACAATCCTGCTTGCAGAATGTGTAATTTTTATAAATCAACAATGCCTATTGAAGATTTTAGAGGGCAGTTAGGCAAGCTAACTTCAAGACTCGAAAAGACTTTTATTTATCGTTTAGCGAAAAAATATGGTTTAATTCAGGAAGTTGAAAAGCCTGTGAAATTTTATTTTGAAGAGGAGAATAACCAATGAATGACTATAAAACCAGACTTTTATCTGAGTACAAAGAACTCGTAGATAGAATTAGTAAGCTGAGGGTGTTTCTTAATAAATGGGACAACGGACAACTTTCGTTTGTCCCAAAGCCCTCAAGGACAATCTATTCAAGACAACTCGAAGCAATGTGTACTTACAAGATGTGTCTTGAAAGTAGAATGCTGACAGACAAAATATCTTTTAAGGAGGTTGAAAATGTTGAAATTTAGACCATACATAACGGTTATTGGAGAAAATGGCTTAACAGTAGATTTTGAGTTGTCACAACTCAGCACCTTTATGGCAAACAATATTGACATTGATAATGGGTTAATTTGGTGTAATGAAGTTTATATTGAAACTAAAGCGATTGATTTATCAGTTCTCGAACGCAGAAGTTCTCGTTTTAAGTTATTTGCTAACACTGTTACACAGATTATTCTTCATCCTTATAGAGCAAAAAGCAAATCTCTAATCTTACATTTAGACACTGATGCCAAAGTTATACATAATAAAGACACGAACACAATTATTATTTCAAACTTATCAGATACAGAGGAGGTGGAGAATGGGTAAAATCACAATCTTACCAGAAACCACAATTGATCCAATCTCTCTTATAGGTAGAAGAGCTGGTATATGTCAGGGTAGAGATATCACAGATAAAGATAAAAACTACAAGCGTGGTCTTGAATGTATTGAATCTAATCACGGTAGAGTATTTGAGTTTGTCAATGTTGAAACAATTATTGAAGGATACTCTGCCAGAGTAATTAGAGAATGGTACACACACATTGGTGGCAGTCCTACACGACTTCAAAGCAGCACAAGATATGTCAACTACGATAACTTTGAATACATAATTCCAAAAACAGTACAGACTGAAGAACAGAAAACTTGGTATAACAACGCTATTGACACTATCAGCCAAACACTTAAGAATCTTGAAGAAAGTGGTGTCAAAAGAGAGGATGCTGCAATGTTACTCCCGTTGGGTATGACTACTAAAATTGTAGATAAGCGAAATGTTAGAAGTGTTATCAGTATGGCAGAACAGAGAATGTGTTCGAGAGCGTATTGGGAGTATAGAGAACTCTTTAACGAATACATAAAGCAGTTAAAACTCTATTCAAAAGAGTGGGCAACACTAATTCCTATGGTTATGAAACCGAAATGCGATGTGCTTGGATATTGCCCTGAGAAATACAGTTGTGGAAGAAAACCGAGAAAGGATTGATTATTATACAGCAAAAACATTATTTAGATATTGAGAGACTTAAACCTAATTATTTAGATGCGTTTTCGGAAGGTGATGAAATTGTAATTCAAGAGAAAATTGATGGAGCGAACTTTTCAATTCGTTACGATGCCGAAAGTGATAACATTAAAGCATTTAGTCGTAGAAAGGAATTGAACGAAACCAACACTCTAAGAGGGGCTTGGAATTGGTCTCAAACACTTGACAAAGAATTAATTAAAACGGTATTGGGGAGTAATCTTATATTGTTTATGGAGTGGCTTGTACCCCATACTGTAAAATATCCTGACAACAAATACCATAAAGCATATTGTTATGATGTATATGATACCAACACACAACAGTATTTAAAACAAACAGAAACAGAAAAAATTGTAAAAGAACTTAATCTCACATTTGTTCCTGTCTTTTACAGAGGTAGGTTTACGAGTTGGGACGATGTGAAATCTTATATCGGTAAAACACAAATGGGTGGCGAATACGGAGAAGGTGTAGTTGTAAAAAACCAAACAACTTTAAATAATCCAAACACAAGATTGCCGTTTTATGTGAAGCTTGTATGTGAACAGTTTTGTGAAACGAAAGGACACAAACAAAGTCATATGGTTGACACAGACGCATTAGCCAAAAAAGCGGAGAATCAGCGTTTAGTAAGCACGGTTGTTACTAAAGCAAGAGTTCGTAAACTTATACATAAAATGGTTGATAATGGAGTTATACCTGAAAATTGGAGCAATACAGAAATGGGAATAATTGCTAAAAATATTGGAAAAGACATTTATTATGATTGCCTTAAAGAAGAAAAAGATGTTGTTGAAATGGTTGGTCACGACTTTGGTAAATTCGCTCACAGTTCCGCAATGAGATTAGCAAGAGAAATTCTGTCAGAAAGAGAGCTCAACATTTAATAGCAATCAATGAAACGATGGAAATTAAAACTAAAAGATAAAGAGTATGAACCAATCGTGTATGCCAAAACCGAAACGGATGCAATAACTTGTTTTAAAGATGAAGTCGTTGAAAGTGTAACACTTTATGAGAATAGGGACTACTTATCGTATATTAACAAAATGCTGAAAAATGCAATGTTAGAAGGCATTCAACATCGAAACAATAATTGTGATCGTGAGTGGTACAAAACAGATACAGCATATGGGGTTTGAGATTCCGTTTGATTAAAGACTGTAATGATAACAGTTATTTTGACTATACCGACTATCAGTTCGTTTCTAATGATTGTAAAGTGTTACCTTGTACATATGAAATATCAACACCGCAGAAAGTTTGTAAAAAATACTTTTCCGACTCGCCTTATTGCGAAATTTATTCATATAGGTTATACGGAGAACCGAAACTTGTTAAGCCAGCAGAATTAAAAGGTATTAAACCAAGTTTTATTGTTGACTTTATACCGAATAAATGCAAGTGTCATTGTTTTATAAAGGACAATGACTTATGGATAAAGCATAGGGATTTCTTTTCTAAATCGCATAGACCTACCCCTAAAGACATGGGTACACCGCTTACATACAGATTACAGAAATATTTTAATTGCGACAAAAATTACTTAGATAAATTTATGTATCCTGACAGTTGGGGAAGTATTGTGTTAAGAAATGAAGCTTGGATTGTGTTTCACAATATAAAGAATTTTGTGTTGGTCGATAAAATACCACCAGTTGTTTTTGTTGAAGATATGTTTTTAAACACTTACTTGATGAAGAAGTCAAACATATGCAATTTATCAAACGAATGGGATAGATTTTTTGAAAACACATTGAAAACTTATGTTAAATATTTAAAAGGAGAGATTATTTGAAAGATTGGACAGGAAATAGTAAAAGCATTTATACAACATTAGGTGCTTCTAACCATACAGACAAAGTAAGAGAAACAAATGATTATTATGCCACAGAACCTAAAGCTGCTGAACTTCTACTTGAAGTAGAAGATTTTGCTCCTGACATTTGGGAATGTGCTTGTGGAGAATGCCATTTGTCTAAAGTATTTGAGGCTCACGGTTATAATGTTAAGTCAACAGATTTAATTTATCGTGACGGAGGAATGTCAGAAACATTCGATTTTTTAACAGAATCAAAACCTAATTCGTGGAACGGTAGTATTATTACAAACCCACCTTATAAATACGGTTATGAATTTGTAGAAAAAGCGTTAGATACAGTCACAGAAGGTAACAAAGTGGCAATGTTTCTTAAACTGCAATTTCTTGAGGGCAAAAAACGAAGAAAATTATTTGATAACACCCCGCCACAGACAATCTATGTATCAAGTTCAAGACTTTTATGTGCTAAAAATGGAGAATTTGATAAAATGCGAGCAGATGGTGGTAGTGCCGTAGCTTATGCTTGGTATGTGTGGCAAAAGGGATATAAAGAAAACACAATTGTTAAATGGATTAATTGAGGTGAAGCTATGGATGATAGTTTAGTGTTTTATGTGGTCTGTGCATATGTCTACATATTTGGTTTAACACTTAACGCAATGATGTGCAATCATATACGAAAGAATCCAAATACAAATACAACAAAATTACAAAACATCCAAAACTTTATAGTGCCGATTATGTGGTACTCTTTAATTATAACATTCGCAAGACTATGTGGTCAAATTATCAGTAAAATTTAAGGAGCAAATATAATATGAAATACATTAAAAAATCAATACCGATTGAAGCCTTTCAGTATAAAGGCGATTTTATTGAAAATGGGGAATATTGTATTCCTGAATGGGCGGTTAAAGCGTATGAAGACGGCTTGCTTTATTATAAGGATGAAGGAAATTTATATATCCATACGCTTGACGGTGAAATGAAATGCAGTTTTAACAGCTACATAGTTCAGGGTGTAAGAGGTGAGATTTATCCTTGTAGACAGAACATTTTTGAGAAAAGATATATGAAGGTGGAAGAATGAAGAAAAGAATACTTGCTTGTGTTGTGATTATTGTTATGATTTCGGTATTATTTAGTGGTTGTGTATCTATCAAAGCATCAATTAAAACCAGCGATATGTTTGAATACATAGGGTATAGTTCAGAAGCCAACTCTGAAATTGTCTATGATACAGAAACTAAAGTTATGTACGCTGTTCTTAGTAACAGATCTATGACTTTGCTCGTTGACGAAAATGGCAAGCCAAAACTTTGGAAAGAATAAAATTTAGGTTTTAAAAGGAGAACAAACAAATGGAAAGATTTATTATGCCAAGAGGAACAGGAAAGACATATCAGTTAATTTTAAAAAGTGCTGAAACAAACCAGCCAATTCTTGTACATAACGATGTACTAAAGAAATATGTACAAGGAATTGCGAATAACCACAAAATCGAAATTCCCACCCCAATTTCAGTAGGTGATATCTTATGTGGTAAGTGCAGAGGCAGACATTATAATGGGGTGTTGGTTGATGAATTAGACGCAGTTATGAGACAGTTTGTATCATACTTTTTGTCAGCTCCTATGACTGGATATGCAATGAGTATTGATAACTAAAGGAGTGTTCGATGTTTTACATTACTGGTGATTTACATGGTGAATATGACATACACAAACTGAGTTCTAAACGATTTCCAATGGGTAACAATCTAACACGAGATGATTACCTAATTATTTGTGGTGACTTTGGTTTAGTATGGAACAATGGAAATTCTGAAGTGTATTGGCGAGATTGGCTTAATAACAAACCGTGGACAACCTTGTTTGTAGATGGAAACCACGAAAATTTCCCCTTGCTGAGTCGTTACCCTATAACTAAAAAGTGGGGTGGAAAGGTACATCAGATTGAAGATAATATTTATCATCTAATGCGGGGACAAGTGTTTGAAATTAACGGCAAAACATTTTTTACAATGGGCGGTGCATTGAGCCACGATATACAGTATCGCACAAAGAATGTTGACTGGTGGGAAGAAGAACTACCCAATGAAGCTGAAATGCAGGAAGGGTTGGCAAATCTTGATAAGCACAACTGGAAGGTAGATTGTGTAATTACGCACTGTGCTCCAACCGAATTTATCGTCAGTTGTATCAATATGGGGTACAGTCCGGACACTTTAACCGAATACCTACAGCACATCGATGACAAGTTGGATTATGAGCATTGGTATATGGGACATTATCACCTTGATGTTACATTTGGTTCGGATTCAGAAAAGCAAAAGCATATTTTGTATAACTATGTGGATATGATTGATTAATATAGAAAGGACGACAAATATATGGGAATGATATTTTTTCTTATATCGCTTTATTTACTCAACGCAAATGGTGTTGTAGTGCCTAACGGATGTTTTATTGCAGTATGGGGTTTCACAATTTTTAGTTCGCTACTCAGTATAATATCTGCAATTGTCAAAGCGTTTAGCGATAAAAAATAATTAAGGAGAGTTAAATATGGAAATTAAAATTAAATATTTTACAGACATTGAAAAGATTAAGCAAATTCCGAACGGAGATTGGGTTGATTTAAGGTCAGCCAAAGATGTCACACTCAAAAAGGGTGAGTTTACTATTATTCCACTCGGAGTAGGAATGAAGTTGCCGTTTGGCTATGAAGCTCACATTGTACCAAGAAGTAGCACTTACAAAAATTATGGCATTATTCAAACAAATCACATGGGTGTAATTGATAATTCTTATTCGGGTAATAACGACCAATGGGGTATGCCCGTAATTGCAATGAGAGATACAACCATACATAAAAACGATAGAATTTGTCAGTTTCGCATCACACAGAAACAGCCTGATTTTGAGTTTACAGAAGTAGAATGTCTTGACACAAAAAGCCGTGGTGGCTTTGGCTCAACAGGCAAGCAGTAAGGAGGAATAACTGTGATTACATATAATGATTTTGAAAGATATCTTGCCAAAATTCAAAGAATCCATGAACTTGAAGATAAGATTTTGAATCTTGGTGACGAGTATAGTGATTTGGTTTTAGAGTATGTGTCGCCATTTGCATATCATGGTGTAACTATGGAAGATGAACTTATTGACTGTCTCGAAAAAGGTTTAAACCTTAAGCCTGATGAATACGGTGATACTTGGATATCGTATTGGGTTTGGGAAACAGACTGCGGTCAAAGAAATACAATTGTAGAAATTGACAATAAAGAAGTGAATATCGCTGAAATTGCTAACTTATGGAAAGTTATCGAATGGGAGATTCAGAATAATTGGAATGCCTTTGTGGATAAATTTAACGCAATCCCTTCGGTGAGTCATTTTTATGCAGAAGAGATGGAAAAAGTTAATTTAGCCCACAACAAAAAGCCAGAATAATATAGAGCGAATAGGAGATATGTATATGCAGAAAAAAACGAAAAAGAAATTAAATATAAAGCTTGGTTTGATTATTGTTGCTATTATTGTAGCTGTTGGCATAATGTGTGTGTTTGGCTTGAATAGCGTTAAAAACACAGCAATCTCGTATGAGGAACAAATCAGCACAGCTCAATCAGACATCAAAGTACAAGAGAAGCGTAGAGCAGACCTTATTCCTAATTTGGTGGACTGTGTTAAGCAATACGATCAGCATGAGTACAATACGCTAATGGATGTAATTAAAGCAAGAGGAGTTACATCCGATAGTAGTGTCGACGAAATTCAAACTATGATTTCAGCTATCGCTGAGAATTATCCTGAACTTAAAAGCAATGAAAACTACAACGACTTAATGGCAGAATTGTCAACCACCGAAAACTTAATAGCGAATTATCGCAGTAATTATAATAAGTTTGTTAAAAGCTATAAGCAATATGTAAGACGATTCCCTAATGAAAGTATTCTTGCTCTCCTTGGATATGACACAGTTGACTATACATATTTAGACTATCAAGTATCAGACAATGCCCCTACCAATTTGTTTGGAGAATAATACATGGCTAATAAACTTATAACTAAAAGAGAAATTCTGTTCAGCGTGGTTATTATATCTGTAATGCTTGCATTAGGCTTCTTGATTTCGTCGAACATAAGCAATGCTTTGATGGACGATTGTCAACAATACAACACAGCACTACAAATTAATAATGATAAAAATGTTTTTCGTCACGGCATGAAAACAAACATAGGCAATGCTTTTGTATATAGTGACCTTTGTGCTTTAGATCCGGTTTCGTTTGATGAGATTGAAGGAAGCTACTCACATGTCAAAAAAGTTAAAGAACGATATACACGGCATACCCGTACAGTAGCCAAAACTCGTATAAACGCTCAAGGCAAGACTGAAACATATACCGAAACGGAAACATATTATACTTGGGATTATGTAAATCGAGAAGTGAAAAATGCCACTACAATTAGCTTTTGTGGTGCGAGTTTCGATTACGGCACAATTGAGTTTCCAAGTGAACGAGAAATTACGACTGTATATCAAGGCAACGAATGGTGGCACTCAGTAGGGGATATCAGATATGTGTATTATGGTTCTCCTATCGAATGTCGAGGTACACTTTATGCTTTGCTTGAAAATAATTCAATCTCAAATGTACACTTTTACTATGATAGCAACATTAAAGAGACAATTAATAGTTTGGAGTCCGAATGGCAGTTGATTCTGTTTTGGGTTATTTGGATTATTGTTATAATAGGTCTCACAATAGGGTTTTATTATCTAAATAATAAATGGTTGGAAAGTTAGCGCATACGCCGAATCAATACAAGAAAAAAGGAGATAATATAATGAAAATTGGATATATAGTACAGTATGATTTAAAACTCAATCCACATCTAACAGAACCATTCCGTTTCAGAGAAGCAAGTTGTACCAAAAGGCTTACTTCTCATGGGTATAAAGTATACTCCAAAATGTTGATTCGTCCTGTAGATTATGAAGACATATTAGATAACGCAAATATAATGAAACAAAATCCAAACCTGATATTAGTAAGAGAACCATTTTTACTTGACGATGAATTGCGTGATAAGGTTCTCAAATGGACAGAATGGGCAAATAAAGCAAAGCCAGAAGAATATGATCCATGGTATAAGGAGAGTGCGTCAAATGAGTAAACAAACGATTGTAGTTAATCTTTACGGTCAGCCTTCCTGTGGTAAATCCACAGGGGCTGCTTATATATTTAGTCAGTTGAAAATGAGGGGTATTGACACGGAACTTGTAACTGAAACCGTTAAGGATATGGTATGGGAACATAACGATGACGCTTTGACGAATCAGCTATACATATTGGGCTTACACTCACAAAGATTTTGGAGACTGAGAAATCAGGTTAGAGTAATTGTAACTGACTCACCAATCCTGTTGACCGAAATTTATAACTCATTTGAAAAGTGTGGTTTTTACCCCTCAAAATCCATTGAAAAGTGTGTAAATGATACCGCCGAAGCGTTTAGTCCTCTCTTTGATAACATAAATTTCTTTGTTAAACCTGTTAAAAAATATAACCCAAATGGCAGATTACAAACCGAAATTGAAGCAAATAATATAGGTACACGAATTGAATCAATGATAATTGACAAGAATATCCCATATGAAATTATCAAAGGCAACCAAAAGGGGTACGATAAAGCCGTACAACTAATTGTGGATTACATTGACCGAGAGGACAAAATGGATGCTATTAAAGAGGATAGAGAAAGGAACGGATTGAATGTTGTTTGAAGTTTATAAAGACGGACAAGGCAAATTCATGTGTAGTGATACAAGTTGTTTACCAACAGAAAATCAGCTTAAAAGCATGAACAAAAATGGGTATGAATTTAAGCTGAACGGCAAGAAAGTAACGCTAAAAAGCGTATTGAAATTGATTGAAAAATAAATAGAAATAATAACAATTTAATATTAGTTAGGTAGGTGTTCATATGAAACCAATGCTTACTCCAAAGGATATTATGGAAATTTTTGGTGTCAGTAAAAACACTGCATATAAAATGGTTAGACAAAAAGGCTTTCCTTCGATTAAGGTGGGGAATAGGTATGTTGTTAGAGAAAGTTCCCTTGAGAAATGGATTGAAACGAACGAAGGTCGAGAATTTATTTTACTTGAAAGAAAAATTTGAAATTACATAAAATTTTACCATAAATTTTTTCAAAAACTCTTGACTTTATTCGTTTCATCCGTTATAATAGTCACTGTTGAGTTGAGAACAGACAACATTTTCAAAGTCACAACTGTTGTCAAACTGTTGTCAAATTCAAATTTTGAATTCAAAAAATGCAGTGTTTAAGCCAAAAGTAGGCACTTCGACTAACTGCCTTCTAAGCAGTAGGTCAGGGGTTCGAGTCCCTTTTGGCGCGCCACTTATGGTGGGATTAGCGTAGTTGGTTAACGCGCCAGTTTGTGGCACTGGAGACCGCCGGTTCGAATCCGGCATTCCACCCCATTTGACTCATTAGCTCAGTTGGCAGAGCACTTGACTTTTAATCAAGGTGTCCGGAGTTCGAATCTCCGATGGGTCACCAACAGCCGCTGAAGAAATTCTTTGGCGGCTTGTTTTTTTAATAATCAATAAAAGTAGAATATATACTGAGCCGTCGCCAAGCGGTAAGGCAACGGACTTTGACTCCGTCACCCGTGGGTTCGAATCCCGCCGGCTCAGCCATGAAACAGGCACTTGCAATTATGTAAGTGCCTGTTTCAATTATAGTTACCTGTCGAGGGTTATGCTATTGCGTTGTAACGATATACATAAAAAAGAATACAAAAGATAATTTTTTTAAAAACACTCTTGACCTAAAGTTAGCTTGATGTTATATAATATAGCTAAAGAGAGATATCTCTGATTTATATTTAAAATTTATATGATAAGGAGCTCTGATTACGATGTATATTGAAAAAATAAACGGACCGCAGGATGTTAAGAAACTCAGTATTGATGAACTTAACGCTCTTGCATCGGAGATGCGTGATGCTTTACTTCACCGTGCAAGTGTTCACGGCGGTCACTTCGGCCCGAATTTCGGTATTGTAGAGGCAACAATTGCCCTTCATTATGTATTTGATTCACCACAGGACAAGTTTGTGTTTGATGTTTCACACCAGTCATATCCGCATAAAATCCTCACAGGCAGAAAAGAGGCATATATTGCGCAGGATCATTACGATGATGTAACAGGCTATACAAGCCCCATAGAGAGTGAACACGATATGTTTACTGTCGGTCATACATCAACCTCTGTCAGCCTTGCCTGCGGACTTGCAAGAGGCAGAGATGTAACAAACGGCAAGGGTAATGTTATTGCACTCATCGGTGACGGCTCAATCAGCGGCGGTGAGGCTCTTGAAGGTTTTAATGTTGCCGGTGAAATGGATTCAAACCTGATTATTATAGCAAATGATAACCAAATGTCAATTGCAGAAAATCACGGCGGACTTTATAAAAATCTCAAACTTCTTCGTGACACAGACGGCAAGGCTGAATGTAATCTTTTCAAGTCAATGGGGCTTGATTATGTATATGTCAAGAACGGCAACAATATTGAAGAGCTTATCAAGGCTTTTAAGTCTGTAAAAGACATTGATCATCCTGTTGTTGTTCATATTAACACTCTTAAAGGTAAAGGTTATAAGCCTGCTGAAACCGACAAAGAAAGCTGGCATTGGTGTATGCCGTTTGATATTGAAACAGGCAAAACTACTGTTAATTTTCCTGAGAAGGAGGACTACAGCTCAATTACAACAGATTATCTTAGAAATAAGATGAAGTCTGACAAGTCAGTTGTGGCGATTACAGCCGGCACTCCCGCACTTTACGGCTTTACTCCTGATGAGAGAAAAGCATTCGGCAGACAGTTTCTTGATGTAGGCATCGCAGAACAGACAGCCGTTGCAATGGCATCTGCTATCGCAAAGAACGGCGGCAAGCCCGTATTCAATGTTTACAGCTCATTCATTCAGAGAACCTACGATCAGCTTTCACAGGACTTGTGCCTTGACTCAAACCCTGCAACAATCCTTGTTCAGACTGCGTCGGTAAACGGTATGACAGATGTTACACACCTCGGAATTTTTGATATTCCCATGATTTCAAACATTCCTAACCTTGTTTATATCGCTCCGACAACTAAGGAAGATTACCTTGCAGTCCTCGACTGGAGCATTGAGCAGACAGATTACCCTGTTGCAATTCGTGTTCCCGTTGCAGAACTTGTTTCAACAGGCAAGCCTTGCACAAAGAATTTTGCAGAACTTAATAAATATGAAGTTGCTCAGCAGGGCGGTAAGATTGCCGTAATCGCACTCGGTTCATTCTATGGAATGGGCGAACAGGCTGCAAAGCTTATTGAAGAAAAAACAGGCACAGCGCCTACTCTTATCAATCCTTACTACATTACAGGCGTTGACACAGAACTTCTTGAAAGCCTCAAGAAAGACCATGATGTTGTTGTGACACTTGAAGACGGAGTGCTTGACGGTGGTTTTGGAGAGAAGATTGCCCGTTTCTACGGTCCGTCAGATGTAAAGGTTATCAATTTCGGCCTTAAAAAGGAATTCCTTGACAGATATAATCCTGCCGATGTCCTCAAAGAAAACCGCCTCACACCCGAACAGATTGCAGAAGATGCAGTCGCTTTGATTTAAAATAAATATATGGCAAAAGAGGTTTGGACAGAAGAATAAAGAGCAGTTGCATATATATTTCTCTTGTGATACAATTAACTGTAGTTATTTTAAATCTTAATTTTTACAAAGGGAAATATCATGAAAAAGACTAAATTTATAATTACCTTGTTAATGGCTGTTCTGATGACTTTTTCATCAGCCTTTTGCGTAAGTGTATCTGCGGCGTCTTCGCCCGATGAAGCGGTGATTTCGGGCAATTATGACGGCATTGAGCCTATTCCCACAGAAAAGCCCGAGGACAAGCCCGTAAAGCATGGCAAGGGCTTTTCAAGCGAGGATTACGCTTTGTTTTATACTCAGACAACATTCCTCGCACTTCTTGCAGGATACCTGATTATCTTCAAAGTAAAGGGTACAAAGACAAAAGAGAAAATGCACGGAAGAAAACTTGACCGTAAGTGATAAAAAAATCAAAAACAAAAAACGGATTGACTTGCTGAAAACTTGTCAACCCGTTTTTTATTTCTGTATTTGCATTAAAACAGCCCGACCAATTACGGTCGGGCTGATAATTTATGCGCTTTCAGCACTTAATTCTTTAGCTTTTTTCAAAGCAGCATCTTTTTGCTTTTTCTTCTTGATTACCTTGAGTCGGCTGAATTCCTCACGATCCTTTTCGTCAAGTGCGTCGGAAATGAACTTAACTGTTTCCTCAAAACGGGGAATCATAATGTTCTTGAGAGCGTTTGCTCTCTTCTGAGTTTTCTTGATTGAATCGGCAAGGCGGTAAACGCTGTTCTCAATCTCGGCAAGCTCAACTGTAAGATTTTTAACTTCGGTAAATTTCGTATAAACCTTATCAATTGCCGAATTTGTTGTGCGCAGACCGTAGTGTAGGTAGTTATGGTCCTCTCGTTTCTCAATAGTGAGAATCGGAATTTCAACACCCATAACACTTCTTGAATCAAGCTTTAAGCCGTTCTCATAGGGAATAGCGTTAGAAATATCTTCACAAAAGCCGTTGGTAACATTTGCCGTTTGAAGTGCTGTGTAAGCCTCTGCATAAGCGTCATCAATTTTCTGCTGGATTGCGTTTGCATGGTCGATAAGCGTCATCATTTCTCTGATGAGAATGTTACGCTTTCTGTCCAACAGTTCATAGCCGTTTTTGGCGAGTGCAAGGGATTTCTTAGTATTCATAAGATTACCCTTGGTAGGTACTGTCTGTACTGCCATAAATGCTCACACTCCTTTCTTCAAACGATTATTTGTCACCCTTATAGTACTGATCAAGTAAAGCATCGTCAACACGGTCAAGTTCTGCTCTCGGCAATGTTGAAAGCAATTCCCAACCAAGGTCAAGACTCTGTTCAATACTTCTGTTTTCATTAAAACCCTGATTAACGAACTTTGATTCAAACAATCTGCCAAACTCAATGTACTTCTTATCAGTAGGAGAAAGCTCCTCTTCACCGATAACAGATGCAAGCGATCTTGCGTCAATTACCTTTGCATAAGAAGCAAAAAGCTGGTTTGCAAGAGGCTGGTGATCGGCTCTTGTATAACCCTCACCGATACCGTCCTTCATAAGACGGGAAAGGGAAGGAAGAACATTAACAGGCGGATACAATCCCTGTCCCTGAAGTGAACGGTCAAGAACAATCTGTCCCTCTGTAATGTAACCTGTAAGGTCGGGGATAGGATGAGTAATATCGTCGTTAGGCATTGTCAAAATCGGAATCTGTGTAACAGAACCGTTGTGACCTTTAATCATACCTGCACGCTCATAAAGTGATGCAAGGTCAGAATAAAGATAGCCGGGGTAACCCTTTCTGCCCGGAATTTCACCTTTTGATGACGAAAACTCACGAAGAGCCTCGGCATAAGATGTCATATCGGTCATAATAACGAGAATGTGCATATCAAGCTCAAATGCAAGATATTCAGCAATTGTAAGAGCACATCTCGGTGTAAGAGTTCTTTCAATGATAGGATCGTTTGAAAGGTTCAAAAGCATTACAACTCTTGAAAGTACGCCGCTTTCTTCAAAGCTCTTCTTAAAGTATTCTGCAACATCTTTTTGAACACCCATTGCGGCAAATACAACACCGAAGTTAGAGCTGTTTGCACCGCTGATTTTAGCCTGTCTTACAATCTGAACGGCAAGGTCATTATGCTTCATACCTGAGCCGGAGAAGATAGGCAGCTTCTGACCTCTGATAAGAGTCATAAGCGTATCAATGGTTGAAATACCAGTGTTGATGTAGTTTTTAGGATAAACACGGGAAACAGGGTTGATAGGAGTACCGTTGATATTAGCCTTTTTAACAGGGAAAATATCTCCGAGTCCGTCAATAGGTTTGCCCGCACCGTCAAGTACACGGCCGATAATTTCAGGGGAAAGAGGCATCTCCATAGGATGACCTGTAAGTCTTGTTCTTGTGTTTTTAAGGCTGATTCTTCTTGTACCCTCAAAAACCTGAACAACTATTCTTTCGCCCTCAATCTGAACGACACGACCCTGACGCATTGTACCGTTATCAAGACGAATGTCAACAATTTCCTCGTTGGAAACGCCCTTAACACCGTCCATAACTATAAGAGAGCCGTTAATTTCTTTAACGCCTACATAATCTATAATCATTATTGCGTTCCCTCCTTATTAAGAAATTGCAGCAAGCTTTTCGTCAATTTCCTTAATGTAATCGTCAAACATTTCAGGCTTGCTGTTAGGAATATCATACTTCATCTTTGTAAGCTTATCAAACAGACCAAGGTTAAGAATCTTGGAAAGCGGAATATTCTGAGCAACTATATCCTTAGCTTTGGCATGAAGATGAAGTATGGTTTTCATCATAAGCTTTTGCTTTTCAAGCGGAACATAAGTATCATCGGCATGGAAAGCGTTCTGTTGTAAGAAACCGACACGAATTACTCTTGCTGTTTCAATTACAAGCTTCTGGTCATCGGGGAGTACATCCGAACCGATAAGCTTTACGATTTCCATAAGTGAACTTTCTTCCTGTAAAAGTGCGCTTATTCTGTTTCTGTATTCAATAAAATCCTCACCGAGATTTTCCCTGAACCACGGATCAAGGTCGTTAAAATACTCGCTGTAGCTGTCCATCCAGTTAATGGCAGGATAATGTCTTGAATAAGCAAGAGCCTTATCAAGAGCCCAGAAACATCTTGTAAAACGCTTTGTGTTCTGTGTTACAGGCTCAGAGAAGTCTGAACCCTGCGGAGAAACCGCACCGATAAGCGTTACAGAACCTTCGCCGCCGCTGAGAACCTCGGCACGACCGCCACGCTCATAGAACTCGGCAAGTCTTGAAGGAAGGTACGCAGGGAAACCTTCTTCGGCAGGCATTTCTTCAAGTCGGCCTGAAATCTCACGGAGAGCCTCAGCCCAACGGGATGTTGAGTCAGCCATCATGGCAACATGATAACCCATATCTCTGTAATATTCGCCAAGAGTAATACCTGTGTAAATTGAAGCCTCACGAGCCGCAACAGGCATATTTGATGTGTTGGCGATAAGTACGGTTCTGTCGGTCATAGGACGCTGTGACTTTGGGTCAATAAGCTCTGAGAATTCCTCAAGAACCTGGCTCATCTCGTTACCACGCTCACCGCAACCGACATAGATGATGATATCGGCATCGCACCATTTTGCAAGCTGGTGCTGAGTCATTGTTTTACCTGTACCGAAACCGCCCGGAATAGCTGCTGTACCGCCCTTTGCAATAGGGAAGAGAGTATCAATAACTCTCTGACCCGTGATAAGCGGAACAGATGATGTAAGTCTTTCCTTAACAGGACGGGAAGTTCTGATTGGCCACTGCTGACAAAGGGTAAGGTTGTGCTCAACGCCTTCGTCATCCTTGATTACAACAACTATATCAAAGAGCTTGTACTCACCGTTGGGATTAACCTTTACTACTTCACCCGAAAGCTCAGGCGGAACCATAAGTCTGTGTTCAATGATAGGAGTTTCGGGGAGAGTAGCGTAAATCTGACCGCCCTCAAGCTTGTCACCGACTTTAACCTTCATTGTAACATTCCACAGCTTCTTGTCATCAAGAGCAGAAACCGAAGAACCACGGTTAATAAACGCACCTGCTTCTTCTTCAATAGCCTTCAGCGGTCTTTCGATACCGTCAAAGATGTTGTCAATAATACCGGGGCCGAGAAGAACATTCATAGGAGCACCGGTACCCTCAACGGGATCGCCCGGTTTAAGTCCTGTTGTTTCCTCATAAACCTGAATAGTTGTGATGTCGTCTGTAATACCGATGATTTCACCGACAAGCTTTTGCTTGCCTACATGAACCATTTCCATCATCTCAAAGCTGTCGGTATTTTTTACGGTAACAACAGGTCCGTTTATTCCATATATAACATTGTTGTTTTCCATATTATTACCATCTCTTTCAAAAGAAATTAACAGTCAGCAAGATTAAAGCACACTCAGTCCGGAATTTTCAATAAACCATTCTTTCTGTGCATAGAGCTTGCTGTCAAGAGTTTCATCGGCAACAATATTCATTGCCTTGCAAAAGCCTTTGATTCCGCCGATTTTAATTGACTTGTCGGCAACAACCTCGGTGCTTCCTGCAAAAACTGCCTTGATTTTGTCTGAGTTCTTCATATCTCTTTCGTTGACATAAACAACACAGTCATTGTCTGCAAAAAGCTTAGCAACTTCCTTTGCACTTTTTACAAGGCTGTTTGAGTAATCTGATGTTTTTGTGTATTCAACAAGCTTTTCTTCAGCCTTTTTAAATACGCTTTCAGTCATTTCAGCTCTCTCGAGAAACAGTTTTTTCTGACCTTCCTGAATTTTCTTTGCAAGAATACCAGTCTGCCTGTTTCTTGATTCTTCAAGTTTGTCCTTGATATATTTTTCGCTGTCATGTCTGCCTTTTTCGGTTGCCTCTTTCAGCTTTTCTTCTTTAAGCTGAGCAACCTCTGTCTGCATGGCACTTCTTTGTTCATCAGCATATTTTTTAATGGCTTTCAGAAAGTTATCTGTTTTGTTTTTGGAGTTTTCCATTAAAAATAACCTCCCTGAATAAATTCAGATATGTGATAATTACAGCTTTACGCCGATTGCGTCCTGAACATATTTTGTAATACTGTCCTTGGTTCTTCCGTTACCGTGACGGTCGGGAATTTCAACAATAAGCGGCTGCTTGCGGTTAAGCTTAAGGTCATAAATAAGGTCGGGACAGAGCGAAACAAGTGTTTCCGTAATAAGAATAACTGCAATATCATCCCTGTTCACAGCCTTTTCAAGCTCACTGCGTACCTCATCTTCCTGATGAACAACTACGCCTTCAATACCTGCAAATCTCATACCCATTTTGGTATCGACATTATCACTTATAAGAAAAAATTTCATAATAATCAATCCTTAACGAAACTTAAATCGCTTAAATTATCTTGCAAAGATAAGAAGAATTGAAACGAGCATACCGTAAATAGCGATACCTTCACCAAGTACAACGAAGATGATTGCTTTACCGAATGCCTTAGGATCTTCACTTGTAGCACCGATAGCGGCAGGAGCAGCGTTACCAACGGCAATACCGCCGCCGATACATGAAAGACCTGTTGCAAGAGCGGCACCGATATATGCAAGACCGTCAGCCATACCCGATGTAGCTGCAGCGGCGTCACCTGTAGCAGCACTTGCTACGATAGGGCATACCATGCAGAATGCAAATACAGCAGCGAATGAGCAAATCTGAGTAAGAACTGTTTTCTTTCTGTTCTTGCCGTGTTCAAAAGCCTTTACTGCAAGAATTGCAGATGCACAAAGGAATACTACCGGAACAGCTAACATAATTAAATTGAATAACATAATAATACCTCCAAAAAATTATCAATCAATATTTAATTTAACAGGTTCGTAAGGTCTGCCTTCACCGGAATAGAAACGGCTGAACATCTCGTAATATTCAAGTCTTAACACCTGAATTGCAACAAGAAGCGCCTCAAGAACCATTACAAAAACATTACCTAAAACAACTACGGGCCAGTATGCTACTGCGGGAGCTGTTTGGGCAAGTACGAAAACAACCGTCATCATACCTGCGTGTACAAGAACGAATGCACCAACTCTTAAAAAGCTTACCGTGTTTGTAACATACTCAAGCAAAAATTCGATTGACTCGATAGCATGCTCAAGAATATATCCGCCCCAGCTTTCGGGCTGCCAGTCTTTTTCACCGGCGATAAGAAGTCCGAGAGGCTCACCAAAGAAGATGAGCAGATAGGGGAGAACGATAAGACAAAGAATGTATGCAAGGGAAAATACCTGCAGACCCAATACGAGCTGTCCTGCAACACCGAAAATAATTGAACAGTAGAATACAAGACCTGCACAACCGCTTGATCCGAACAAGGCTCTTCCCACATCTCCCTGCTTGAAGGAACTGTAAATATTAAGTCCCATAGCAACCACAACAAGCGAAATACCTATTGCAACAGCCGCAAGAAGAATCATTACAATTGAGCCTGATGACATTACTTCAATCGGTTTTTCATCAAGTCCGAAGAGTGCCTTGTAAAGAGGATCGAGTACATGCTCAAATCCGAACACACTTCCGAACACACAGCCGAATATCGCAGAAGAAATTCCGCACGGCACAAGAATCTTACCGATTTTCATTTTCCTGAGTTTCCACATAAGCGCACCGACAATTGATACACAAATGCCCTGACCGAGGTCAGCAAACATTATGCCGAATATAATGACATAAGTGATAGCGATAAAGAGTGACGGATCAATTTCGTTATATTTCGGAACACCGTACATCTCTGTGTAAAATTCAAACGGTTTTGCAAGGAAACAGTTTTTGAGTTTGACAGGCGGCGATTTTGCAATCTCTGTCTTGCCGTCTGAAAAATCTACATTGACGCTGGCAATTTTTTTGAGTCTGCGTCTGAGAGGCTTAGCATCCTCTGTAGGAACCCAACCTACAATGATAAAGCTTTTGCTGTATTGCAATGCTTTTGTGCGGATTTTGGCATAAAGATTAAGCTCTTCAAGCTTAGAAAGGTATTTACAGATTCTAACCTCATATTTGTCAACATAATCGTCAACCCGCTTTTGAGCTTCTTTAAGCTTTTCCTCAAGATGGGGAATAAGGCTCTCAAGTTTTTTCAGATGAATTCTCGGTGTGTCATTAACTCCGAGAACATCGCATTTTTCAAAGTACAATCCTGAAAAGATTCTGTCAATTTCCTCGGTTTTGTCAATCGGAGCAAAATAAACGCCCCAATAATGTGATTTATCCTCGGAACAGACAATAAAATCCACATAAGGATTATCTTTATAGGCTGAAAGCTTTTCAAAGCTTTCCTTAGGCAATCTGCCAAAGCGTGAACTGATATACTTTAAGGTTAAAACCTTTTCAATTTCAACCCCAAGTCCGACAAAGTGTGTTGTTTCAACAAGATTTTCCTTTGCCTGCATCAACTGCTCTTCAACAAACAGCCTGTCATCTGCAAGAACTTCAATGTCGCTGTTTATCTGATTTGTAAACAGCTCAATTTCTTTAAAGGTCGGATTAAAGTCACTTACATCAACAAGATTAAACTTGCGTTTTGTAAGGCTTAATGTTGCTTTAAGAGTGTTAAGAGGTTCAGCATAGATGTTTTTTGATTGCAGATGTGTAAAATCCTTTGTGTTGCTGTAGAAGGATGAAACATCATCGGGATGGAACACACCTGATTCACCAAGTACCGATATTACATTATCAATATCCCTTGTAAGTCCGATAATGCTTACGGCCTGCATGGTTGAAACAGCCAAATTATAATCACCTCTTCTTGACAGTCAAATAATCATTTAATGAGCAATGACTGTGTAATTTTATTGTCAAGTTCATATCTTGTGCCCTCAATCAGAGTGACAATATTCATCAGCTCTGTTTCGGCAACAAAAACATATGAAATCATTACAACCGAAGGGTTGTTGGAAAAGTGCATATTTTTCCTTGCAAGCCTGTATTTTACTCTCGGTGAAATATCGCTTGCATAAACATATCCGATTTTATCAATCAATCTTCCGTTATGCGTATTCTGCATAATTGAGAATATCTCGCCCGAAGATTCCGCCTTACACATCATGTCAACGGTCTTTTCGCTGAGATTTGTGTAATCAAGCAAGAGGTTTGCTTTGATATCATCGGGAGAAAGCTTATAATACTTTTTCAATCTCAGAATTCTCGAGAAAATATTATAATCGTTAATCGTAAAGAAAAAATTGATAAGCTCGTGCTTTTCCTGTCCTTTTGTTGTAGCTTTAATCAGTTTTGTCAGTTTTCCGAACACCAAGTTATACAGCTTGTTCTCAATGTCCGATATTGGAAGTCGATTTTTCTCATCAGGAGAAAATTGCTTGAGAATATCGTAGAATTGGGAGGACTGTGTGGCGTTCAGAAACTCTTCATAATTTTTTGCGTTGGCAAGCTTGTTAACATCTATTTCCGTATGCTTTGAAATATACCCCGGGAATTGATAGATGAACTTGTCAGTCGAGTTTGAACTGAGCAGGATAAGGAATCTTATAATCTGCTCAACCTCTAATGTCGAGATAATGTACGATGACAAACCCGAGCTTACGCTCGAATCGTATCTGCACAAAGAGTCAAATTCATAGAAAAGGTTTTGCCTCAAAAGAGCCTCAAGCCGTCCTCTGTGAATTTCACGCTCACTGACATCCGTCAGAGCCTTGGAGTAATGCGTATTATTTTTAAGATACGACATAATCTCCCCGACGCTCTGGCATGCAAGCAAACTCTGGTAATCCTTTTCGGTAAGTCTGTTGCCGAACTTTGACCTTGCTTTTGTCAGAACTGCAAACGAAGTTTTTGACATTATCCGCATACACCTCCTTGTAAACAGTAAATGGAATGTTACTGTGCAACCGTTCTTTTGACGATTTCGTCAACCCACTTGTCACAGTTGAGTTTAAAATCAGAATCAAGCTTGATATGCACTGAATTGTGCTTGCCCTGAATTTCCTCCCATTGCTGTTCGGCTTTCTTTGTTTCCTGAATGTCGTTGCGTTTCACAACCTCTTCAGCTTTTGCCATGAAGTCGTCATAAATCTTCTTCGTTTCGGCTTCAATAGTTTTGGAAAGCTCCTCTTTTTCTTCAAGAGTATCCTTTTCCATGGCTTTGGCTTCGTTGTCGGCATCAACGATTTTTTTAATCATATTCTCCATAAAACCACCCCCGTGAAAAATTAGTTTTTAAGCGCCTGAAGCGGAGCCGGAATTCTTCCGCCACGCTTAATAAATGCCTCCGGTGAACCTTTCCTTACAGGCATAACGGGACCTCTGCCGAGCAGTCCGCCGAAATTAAGTTCTTCGCCTGCACTTTTTCCGATAGCCGGAATAAGTCTTACCGCAGTTGTTTTGGTATTTACCATACCAATTGCAGCCTCGTCTGCAATAATTGCAGAGATAACCTCGGGAGTTATGTCACCGGGTACTACAATCATGTCAAGACCAACCGAACATACGGCTGTCATCGATTCAAGTTTTGTAATATCAAGGTAACCTTCAGTAGCGGCATGAATCATACCTGCATCCTCGGAAACGGGGATAAAAGCACCGCTCAGACCGCCGACATGGGAAGAAGCCATAACGCCGCCTTTTTTAACAGCGTCATTAAGAAGTGCAAGTGCAGCGGTTGTACCGTGGCATCCGCACACTTCAAGTCCCATCTCCTCAAGAATATATGCAACACTGTCGCCGACAGCAGGTGTCGGGGCAAGTGAAAGGTCAACAATACCAAAGGGAACACAAAGTCGCTTGCTTGCTTCTCTTGCAACAAGCTGTCCCATACGGGTGATTTTGAATGCAGTTTTCTTAACCATATCTGCGATTTCCGTGATGTCTTTTCCGGCACCGTCTTTTGCAAGAGCGGCTCTTACAACGCCGGGACCCGATACACCGACATTGATAACAGTATCGGCTTCACCGACACCGTGGAAAGCACCCGCCATAAACGGGTTGTCTTCGGGAGCGTTACAGAATACAACGAGCTTTGCGGCACCGATGCAGTTTCTGTCGGCTGTAACTTCTGCAGCCTGCTTAACGACCTTACCCATCATCTTAACAGCATCCATATTGATGCCGGCTTTTGTAGAACCGATATTTACGGATGAACAAACGAAATCGGTTTCGCTCAAGGCCTGTGGAATACTCTCAATAAGAGCGTAGTCACCGCTTGCAAAACCCTTCTGAACAAGAGCGGAATAACCGCCGATGAAGTTTACGCCGAGTTCCTTTGCAGCTTTGTCAAGAGTGTGGGCAAACTTGACAACATTCTTGCTCTGGCACGGAGCGGCTACCATACCGATAGGGGTAACTGAAATTCTTTTATGTATAATCGGAATACCAAATTCCTTCTGGATGTCTTCACCTGTTTTAACAAGGTCTTTTGCATTTCGACAGATTTTGTCATAAACCTTTGTGCAAGCCTTATCAATGTCCTCGTCAATGCAGTCAAGCAATGAAATACCCATTGTAATTGTTCTTACATCAAGGTTTTCATTGTCTATCATATTTATGGTTTCAAGTATATCTCTTGTTTCTAACATATTATGTATATCCTTTCAATTCGGTAGCACTGATCAAATTCTGTGCATGCTGTTAAAGATGTCCTCGTGCATAACATGAACCTTTGTATTTGTTGATTCTCCGACTGCTTTGAGGTTTGTACGGAGCTGCTCAAATCCGATGTTGGATTTGTCAATTTCAACAAGCATAATCATAGCAAACATATCCTGAAGAACACTCTGTGTTACTTCCACGATATTAACATCAGCCTTTGAACAGGCCTCTGAAACTTTTGCAAGGATTCCAACGCTGTCTTTACCGATTACTGTGATAACTGCCTTCATTTTTTACCTCCTGTTTATGCAGATTTTCGTTGGGATTCTGCATAAAACTGCTTTTCTTTATTTGTGCATATTATATAACTAATTTTTAATAAAGTAAAGTGCAATATTGAAAAAAATTTTTTCATATGTTATCATCTTTTTTGTGAGGTGTTTTACTAATGAAAATATGTGATATTCATACCCATTCAAGCAACTCTTTTGATGCTGAAAATACAGTTGAAGAAATGTGCAACAGTGCCTGTAATAAGGGACTTTTTGCACTTGCAATCACCGACCACTGCGAAGCTCCCGAGATTTTGCTCGGCTCTGAAAGTGAGTACGGAGATTTCAGCAAATTAATTCCAAAATCGAATTATGAAACTTCGATTATGCAAGATAGATACAAGGGTAAAATCAAAATACTGAGAGGCATTGAACTCGGTGAGCCGATGCACAATGACGAATGTACAAAAAAAGCACTTTGTTTTGGAGATTTTGACATAATAATCGCATCCGTGCATAACCTGAGAAACAGACCGGATTTTTATTATATGGATTTCAAAAAAGAAGATGCACATATAATTCTCGATATGTACTTTGATGAACTTCTCGAAACCGCCTCTTTTGACAGCTTTTGTACTCTTGCACACCTTACATATCCGTTGAGATATATTAAGCGTGACACGGGCGTTATTCCGAGTCTTTCACCGTACAGAGATAAGATTGACCTTATCTACGAAAAACTTATTAAAAAGGATAAGGCTCTTGAAATTAATGTTTCGGGACTGTTCAAAGGACTCGGTGAAACTCTCCCTGCATTTGATGAAATTAAACGCTATCACGACCTTGGAGGCAAGTACATAACCCTCGGAAGTGACGCACACAATATAAATGATGTCGGCAGAGATATTGAAAAGGGGATAGAGCTTGCTTTTAAAGCCGGATTCAAATCATACTATATATATGAAAACTGTTGCCCTTATGAAATAACAATTGAATAACAAAGAATTAAAATAGTTCTTAAAAGCAAAAAGAGGATTTCGCACTGATATGATGTGAAATCCTCCTTGTTTTTTTGAATCCAATATTTAACTGTAGCACAGTATACTGCACTTTTCTGAAAATTGCAATACCTTTTTACAAAGTTTTTGCAAGATTTTTTATGTAATCCTTCAATAAATCTTTTGTTTCAGGGTGTTCAAGCCCAATTTCTATCTGAGCCTGCAAGATTCCGAATTTATTGCCCATATCGTATCTCTTGCCCTCAAACTCAACGGCTGTCATTCCTTTTGTTATTGCAATCTCTCTCATTGCGTCTGTAAGCTGAATTTCTCCGCCGATTCCGGGTTTTGTATTTTCGAGAATTTCAAAAATTTCAGCCGGGAGCACGCATCTGTCAAGAATCGAATAAAGTGAAAGAACTTCTTCGGGAGTCTGTGGCTTTTCCTTCATGTCCGTACAGGCAAAAATATTGTCGTGCATATGTTCAACTTTGAGCGAACCGTACTTGTGAATGTCTTTGGCGTCAACCTTTTTAACGCCTACAACTCCTTCACCGTATTCACCGTAATGATCGATGAGCTGTTTGATTGCAGGAACCTTGCCTGTAATAACGCCGTCACCGTACATAACGGCAAAAGGTTCATTGCCTACAAAAGATTTTGCTTTGAGAACGGCATGTCCAAGACCTTTCATTTCTTTCTGTCTGATAAAAGAAATGTTTGCAAGGTTTGAAATATTTCTGACTGTTTCAAGAAATTCTGTTTTGCCGCTCTTTTCAAGCAGACTTTCAAGTTCGGGAGAAGCGTCAAAATGATCCTCCATAAGTCCTTTGCCACGGTTTGTGATGATGAGAATATCTGTAATTCCTGCCGCAACAGCCTCCTCAACTATGAACTGAATAGTTGGCTTGTCAACGATAGGATACATTTCTTTCGGCATATTTTTTGTTGCGGGAAGAACTCTTGTACCGAGTCCCGCCGCCGGGATAACCGCCTTTGTTATACTCATAATATTCCTTCTTTCTCATTAAACTTTTTACTTATTATGTTTCTATACATTTATTACGGTGTTTCTGTCGTTTACATTAAGAACATCGGCAGATAATTGACAACAAGGAAAGCAAAAGCTACAGAAACAGCAATCGGGAGATTTACTCCGCCTTTTGTTTCGAGTGCCTCATTCAAAAGCTCTTTATTTGTTGTACTTTTTATCTTTTTAATTTTCTTAACGGAGTGATTGTAGTAACATTTATTTGCAATTAAACCGCTGATAACCATTACTATAAGTGAAACCGCATTTGCAAGCAGAGGAGAGAGAAACAGTAAAAACTCAGTCGGTGAAAGACCGAAAGAATTACCAAGCGAAAGCACCTGTCCGGATTGCTGAGCCTGTACTATGCCTGTGTAGATAGATTTCCAAGCGGGAAGCGATGAAATATAAGCAGAACCTACCATTGAACCGAGTACGAGAGCTGAGAACAATACGCCTAAGCCGTACATTTTTCGGTACAGAAAATATATTCCCGATAAAATAAATGCGGAAAAATTGAATCTGCTCTTTTTAAACTTATTGATAAAGCTGAAAATCCTCAGATAATAAGGGGTGTTCTTACCAATGAATTTTGCGGCTTCACCTGCAGTGATATCGTCAACAAGCGGTTCGTCGCTCTTCATTCCTGCCATAGGATCAAAAGCGGCAGCCATTTGCGGATTTGCCTGACCAAAAGGAACACCAAACGGCGGCATACCCTGATTCTGATTGAAATTCGGGTTTGGCTGACCGTTATTCTGATTCTGCTGAAAGTTCGGATTGTTTTTGTCATCACCGTAAAGCGGTGCGCCGCAGTTGCAGCAATAGAACATTTCTTTCGGATTTTCCGCTCCGCAGCGCTTGCAAAGAACTACACCGTCTTTAGCGTCCTGCTCTGCTTGTTGTTCGGCCTCTTCAAGCTGTTCCTTTTCAAAAGAAAAATCAGCACCGTGTTTGTCTGCAAAATGACAATGACCTTCTTTTTCATAACATTCTCTGTGATGCGGTGCTCCGCATTCAGGGCAGACTACAACATCGTCACCCTTTTTGAACTGTTTGTCACATACCGGACATTTGTATTCTGTAAATTCCATTATAAACCTCCAAAGGATACACGATACGGTGTACCTATACACTTTAATTATAACAAATAGTATTGACAAATGCAACTTGTTTTTGTGTATAAGTTTACTTATGAATAAAATAGCTGTTTTTCTTTACTTTTGTGGATGTTTTTGCTATAATATTAAATTGTAAAAGGATAAACTATATTCAGAAAGGTACATGTTTATGGTACAGTTTGAGGAATTACTTTTAAAGCTTCAGGCTCTCAAGCCTGAAATAGACGATTTGTCCGATGCACTCGGTATGAAGGGCATGCTCTCGGAGATTCAACAGCTTGAACTCAAGGCAACCGAGCCGGGATTTTGGGACGATGTGGAAAAATCACAAAAGGTTTTACAGCGTACGGGCTCTTTAAAGGGCAAGGTTGAGGCTTACGAAGGTCTTGTTGCCAAATACGAGGATACTCACGCTTTGATTGAACTTGCAAATGAGGAAGAGGATGAATCTCTTCTTGAAGAGGCAGAAAACGAAGTTGAGGCTGTCAAGGAAAATCTTGAAAAACAGCGTTTGCAGACTTTGCTCACAGGCGAATATGATAAAAATAACGCAATTCTTACATTTCACGCAGGTTCGGGCGGAACAGAGGCTCAGGACTGGGCTGAAATGCTTTACAGAATGTACACCCGTTGGGCAGAGGCTCACGGCTTTAAGGTTAAAGAAGTTGATTACCTTGACGGCGATGAGGCAGGACTTAAAAGTGCCGTGCTTCTTGTTGAAGGTGAAAATGCTTACGGCTACTTAAAGAGCGAGGCAGGCGTTCACCGTCTTGTTCGTGTATCTCCGTTTGACTCGGCAGGCAGAAGACACACAAGCTTCTCATCTCTTGAGGTTATGCCGGAAATTGCAAAAGATACAGAGGTTCACATTCCGCCCGAAGATATCAAAATGGATGTTTACCGTGCCAGCGGTGCAGGCGGTCAGAAGGTCAACAAGACTTCATCTGCTGTTCGTCTTACTCATATTCCTACAGGTATCGTTGTTGCCAGTCAGGTTGAGCGCAGTCAGTATCAGAACCGTGATGTTGCTATGAATATGCTTATTTCAAAGCTCGTTGAAATCAAAGAGCGTGAGCATCTTGAAAAGATTGAGGACATCAAGGGTGTTCAAAAGGAAATCACCTGGGGTTCACAGATCCGAAGCTATGTATTCATGCCGTATACAATGGTAAAAGACCACAGAACAGGCTTTGAAACAGGTAACATTCAGGCTGTTATGGACGGCGATCTTGACGGCTTTATCAACGCATATTTAAAGTGTGCAAGTCTTGGCACACTTCAGAAATAAATTTCATATTATACGGAAAGGCTATGAATTAGTATGAAGTATTTAGTAATGCTCTGTGACGGTATGGCTGATGAGCCAAACGCACAGCTTGATAATTCAACTCCTATGGCAAAGGCTGTTAAGCCTTGTATGGATTACCTTGCCTCAAAGGGCGAGGTCGGAATGGTTAAAACTGTTGCCGAAGGACTCAAACCCGGCAGCGATGTTGCAAACCTTTCGGTTCTCGGTTATGAGCCTGCTGTTTATTACAGCGGTCGCTCTCCGCTTGAGGCGGCAAGTATCGGTATTGACCTTAAAGACACCGATGTAACATTAAGATGTAACCTTGTAACTTTGTCCGATGAAGAAAACTACGAGGACAAGTCTATGGTTGACTATTGTGCAGGCGACATTTCAACAGAAGAGGCAAGAGAGCTTATCAATTATATTGAGGAAAAGCTCGGCAACGATATTTTCAAGTTCTATTCGGGTGTTGCATACCGTCATTGCCTTGTATGGAAAAACGGCAATCCTCATCCGGGCGAACTCACACCTCCTCACGATATCTCAGGTCGTGTAATTAAAGAATACATTCCAAAGGGTGACGATACTGCCGCTCTCTATGATTTGATGAAGAAAAGCTATGATTTGCTCAAAGATCATCCTGTAAACAAGGTAAGAGTTGAAAAAGGACTTCGTCCTGCCAATTCAATTTGGCTTTGGGGCGAGGGTACAAAGCCTGCTCTTGACAGCTTCTTCGGCAAGTTCGGCAAAAAGGGCAGTATGATTTCTGCTGTTGACCTTCTCAAAGGTATCGCAATTTGTGCCGGAATGAAGAGTGTTGATGTTGAGGGTGCAACAGGCTATATTGACACAAACTTTGACGGAAAGTGCAAAGCCGCAATTGATGAATTCAAAAACGGTGCGGACTTTGTATATATCCATGTTGAAGCTCCCGATGAATGCGGTCACAGAGGAGAGATTGAGAACAAAGTTAAGGCTATTGAACTCATTGATGAGCATATTCTCAAGCCTGTAACCGATTTTCTCAGAACCTTTGATGATTTTGCCGTACTCGTATGTCCCGATCATCCCACACCGCTTTCTATTCGCACACACACTTCAAATCCTGTTCCTTATCTTATCTATGACAGCAAGAACGAAGTTGACAGCGGCGTAAGCAAATTCTGTGAAGAAGAGGCTAAAAAGACAGGCAACTATATTGAAAAAGGTTTCACAATGATGGATTACTTCCTTTCTAAATAATTTTTTGCTCTGTACTACATAATAAACCAAAAAAATAACATCCTTGCAGATATAATGAAATTAAAAATCTGTAAGGATGTTTTTATGTTGTGTTTGTTCATTATCATAACAATAATGAGTGTGATTACCTTGTTTGTAATTGCGTTTTCTTATGCAGTAAAATTCCTTATCGGAATAATAATTAAACTTATACGCAAAAATGATTTAGATAAGTTTTAATGCTTCAACAAGAGCCTTTGAAAGCTGATCGGGGCAGGATGTGCCTCTGCCACGGCAGTCAATGCCTTTTAATCTGTCAACAGCGTCTTTTGCGTCCATACCTTTAACAAGCATACAAATGCCCTGAGTGTTGCCTGAACAGCCGCCCACAAACTCACAGCTTGTGATTTTACCGTTGTCATCAAGTTCAAGATTAATCTGTCTGGAGCAAACTCCCGTAGGGAAATATGAATATTTCATTGTAATACCTCTTTTCATAATTTGAAATCATATTATCACAGAAACAGAAAAAAATCCAGATAATTTTATTTTTTTGTTTTTAAAATTGAAAATCTATGTTATAATTTAAGTACAGATTGCACTTTGTTACAAACATTGCTCCTTGAAGGAAAGCAGAGCGTTGTTTTAATTGAAATCCAAGTGCAGGTGTTTCATTACTTTAAGAGAATGAAACTATTATAAATATTGTAACAGACATTTACAAAAAGCAAATCACAGAAAGTAGGATATAATGTCAATTAATATAGATTTGGGAGCATGGAACTCAATTTTTGCAGTTCCCTCCAAAGTAGTCGATGAAGGATTAAAATTTTCTGACGGCGTAAAGCTTAAAGTCCTTTTGTTTGTCCTTCGTAATGCCGGTCGTTCCGTTGACGACACTGAAATTTCAAAGGCAACAGGTGTCAATGTAACCGATATTCCCGAGGCGCTTGACTATTGGGTTAGTATGGGTGTGTTTAATCGAATTGAAAATACTTTTACTCCCGTAAAAAATAACGAGGAATTTGTTTCTGCACCGCAGACTTCTGTTCAAACGGAACAGACACCGCAACCTGTTCAGACTGTTTTACAGCCACAACAGACAGTGCCACAGCCTGTTCAAGCGGTTCAAGAGCCTGTAAAACAGGAAACAGAACAGTCACCAAAGGAAAACGCAGAAGAACCGCAAAAACATTTTACGGCTACAAGACCGCAAAAGCCTGATTTTGTATTTACGGCACAAAGGCTTGCGGTTGATGAAGAATTAAAAATGCTTGTTGAAGAAACGCAGACAACACTCGGAAAGGTTCTTTCAAATTCCGATATTGCAACTCTGCTTATGCTCAAGGACACCTGCGGACTTCCGCTTGATGTTATCTTTATGCTTATACATTATTGTGCAAGCATTGATAAGGGCAATATAAGAACGATTGAAAATATCGGTATTCAATGGGCGAATGACGGTGTTTATTCGCTTGAGGCGGCTGATAACAAGATTAAGCAGATTCAAAAAACAACGGCAAACTTTTCAATTGTTTCAAAAGCATTCGGACTTAAAAATGTCGGTTCTCCTACAAAAAAACAGCTTGAATACGGTGACAAGTGGGTAAGCGAGTGGAAGTTTTCGCCCGAAATGCTCAGAGAGGCGTATGAAAGATGCGTTGATACAAAGGGAACAATGAATCTTCGCTACATTGACGGAATCTTAAAGCGTTGGAATGCAAGCAATCTGCACACGCTTGACGAACTTCATAAGTATGAAAAATCAGCGTCAAAGCCGTCGCAGAAACAGTCGTCATCTTATGATATTAATGAACTCGACAAATTTAATTCACTTGATAATTTTTAATTAAGAGGTTGGTATGGGATACAGCAATAGTGTTTATAAGGCTGCTTCGGACACGTTACATGAACGCAGACTTAACGCCGAAAAGGCAGCGGAAAGAAGAAAAGAAGAGGTTTATAAAAAATTCCCCCGTGTGAAAGAACTTGAAAAACAGATTTCCGTGGGCGGAATCAAAACAGCCCGAGCAGTTCTTGCGGGCGGAGATGTGAAGGACGCCGTTTCAAAGCTTCGTGATCAGAATCTTGCAATGCAGGCAGAGGTCAGGAAAATCCTTACAGATAACGGTTATCCCGAAAATTATTTTGAACCCGATTATTTTTGTAAAAAATGTAATGACAAGGGCTATTTTGACATAAACGGCAAAACTGTCAGATGTTCATGCATGAAGTCTGCACTCATAGCCTGTGCATGTGCCGAGCTTAACAGAAACGCTCCGCTGTCACTTTCTACATTTGAGAGTTTTAATCTTGAATATTATGACAAGACTGTTGATCCAAAGCTTAAGGTATCTCCTTACGACCATATGAGCAGAGTTTTAAGATATTGTCAGAATTATGCCGATAACTTTAACTCACATTCGGAAAGTATACTTATGAAAGGTGCAACCGGACTCGGCAAAACTCATCTGTCGCTTGCAATTGCAAACGAGGCAATAAAGAGGGGATACGGTGTAATTTATGCGTCTGCTCCGCAACTTGTTTCAAAGCTTGAAAAAATATATTTTTCAAACAAGGAAGATGATTCAACATTTGATATGCTTGTTGAATGCGACCTTCTTATTATAGATGACCTCGGAACGGAATTTCATTCTCAATTTTCTGTATCACAGCTTTACAACATTTTTAACTCAAGAATGTTGTCAAACAAGCCCGTAATTATAAATACAAATCTGACAATAAGAGATTTGCAGGAGAATTATACAGACAGATTTGTTTCAAGAATCTGCGGAAATGCCCGTCAGCTTGATTTTTTGGGCAGAGATATAAGGATTAGACGAAAATAATTTTAAAATATTTTCGTCAAAAATCCTGTTGCTGTCGGCTGTTTTGAAGGTCTGAAAACTTTTTTGAAAAAATTTTAAAAAAAGTATTGACTTTTTGAACGATATGTCTTATAATTCATATCGTTGCAAGTTCGGTAGCAATTACATCTTGTGGAATAGTGTAACGGTAGCACGACAGACTCTGACTCTGTTTGTTGGGGTTCGAATCCCTATTCCACAGCCACAGCCCCGAAGTTATTCGGGGCTCTTTTATTTCGAGGTGTAGCGCAGTTTGGTAGCGCACATCGTTCGGGACGATGGGGTCGCAAGTTCGAATCTTGTCACCTCGACCAGTTTGGCGCCGTACTTTTTTAAGTTCGGCGCATTTTCTTTTTTTAAAATTTGGAGGTAATTTTATAAAAAAAGTAATTTCGCTTGCAATTGCTCTTGTTCTTTGCCTTTCGATATTTGCAGGTTGCGGTGCAAAGGAAGTTAATCTTGCTGATCTTATGGATAAGATGAATTCCGAGTACAGCGTAGATGCAACAAAGTATGAAACAAAGGATGATATGTACAAATATTACAATATCAATGCCGACGATATCAAGCAGTTTGCCGCTGAGGTCGGTAAGTCTGATACAGACAGCGAAAATACAGAGGTAGTTCTTGTTGAGGCAACTGATTCGGATGCTGCTTCAAGAGTTGAAACTGCTCTTACAAACCGCTATAATTCAATCTTTCAGCAGAACGCTTCCTATTCGGCTGAAAAGCTTGATATGGTGAAAAATTGTAAGGTTACAAAAGACGGTAACTTTGTTACAATGATTATCGGCGAAAAGGCATCTGATATGCTTAAAATGTTTAATGACAGCATTAAATAATTTATTTAAAATTTACTGAGGGCGAACATCGTTCGCCCCTTTCTTTTGCAATATTTTAAGGCAGGTTAAAAATGGTACAGACTGAGATTCAAAAAAACTTTTCACATATGAATGATATGCAGAAACAGGCTGTTTTCTGCACAGAAGGACCTTTGCTCATACTTGCAGGTGCCGGTTCGGGCAAAACAACTGTTCTTGTTAACAGAATAGCCTACATTTTGCAGTGTGAGCTTTGTAAACCATGGCAGATACTTGCCATTACTTTTACCAATAAAGCCGCAGGAGAGCTTAAAGAACGAATCTGTGCGGCAGTTCCCGAGGGTGGTGCCGACATCTGGGCGGCTACCTTTCATTCAACCTGTGCAAGAATCCTTCGCAGATACGGCGACAGAATCGGTTATACAAGTCATTTCACGGTTTACGGGACTGACGATCAGAAAAAACTCGTCAAGGATATTTTAAAGCAACTCAATATTGCCGAAAAAACTTTGCCTGTAAAATCAATCCTCTCCGAAATTTCAAAGGCTAAGGATAAAATGCTTACTCCCGAAGAAATGCGTAAAGAGGCTGAATTTGACAGCAGAAAAGCTCAGATTGCAAAGGTTTATGAAATCTATCAGACAAAGCTTAAAACAGCCGATGCAATGGATTTTGACGATATGCTTTGCAATACCGTAAAGCTTTTTGAAACAGCACCCGATATACTTGACTATTACAGAAATCAGTTCAAGTACATCATGGTCGATGAGTATCAGGATACTAACAAGGTGCAGTACAAATTTGTAAGCCTGCTTGCAAGCAAATACGGAAACATCTGCGTTGTCGGTGATGATGATCAGAGTATCTACAAATTCCGTGGTGCTACAATCGAAAATATTCTTTCTTTTGAAAATACATTTAAGAACGCAAAGATGATTCGCCTTGAACAGAATTACAGAAGTACACAGAATATCCTCAATGCCGCTAACGAGGTCATCTCAAATAACACAATGCGTAAGGGTAAAACTTTGTGGACCGAAAACGGTCAGGGCGAGAAAATTAAGGTACATACAGCCGAGAATGAGCGTGACGAGGCTAATTTCATTGCTCAGACTATTCTTGACGGTGTTGCCGACGGAAGAAAATATTCCGACTATGCAATTCTTTACAGAATGAATGCCCAGTCAAACGCAATTGAGCAGGCTTTGTCACGAAGCGGTGTTCCGCACCGTGTAATCGGCGGTCACAGATTCTATGACCGTGAAGAAATTCGTGATATGGTTGCATATCTTCAGGTTATAAATAATCCTCATGATGATGTCAGACTTTCAAGAATTATCAATGTTCCTAAAAGGGGAATAGGTGCGACAACCGTTTCCCATGCCGCAGACATTGCCGCAGGACTCGGCGAAAGCATTTACGATGTAATCAAGGAGGCGGAAAACTATCCGCAGCTTTCCCGTGCCTCTGCAAAGCTCAAAGCTTTTGTTGCACTTATTGACGGACTTATTGAAGCCGAGCAGAGCGGCGAATATTCTCTTGCAGAATTATATAACCTTGTGATTGAACACACATCATACGAACAGTATCTTAAAACCGAAAAGGACAACCCTGAAGTTCGTATTGAAAACATTGAAGAACTTTCTTCAAATATCGTCAAGTTTGAAGAGGACTACGGCGATGAGGCAGACCTCTCTGCATTTCTTGAAGAAATTTCTCTCCAGACCGATATTGATAACTACGATGCAGATGCAGATACCTGCGTAATGATGACATTACATTCGGCAAAGGGACTTGAGTTTCCTGTTGTGTTCATCGCTGGCATGGAAGAAGGAATGTTTCCGTCCGTTGCAACAATGATGAATCCTGATGAACTCAACGAAGAAAGGCGACTTGCCTATGTCGGAATTACAAGAGCAAAGGAGATTCTCTATTTTACGAAAACAAATTCGAGAATGCTGTTCGGATCAACAAGCTACAACAAGGGCTCAAGATTCTTAAACGAGATTCCCGATAATCTTCTTGAATACAGCGGCGGAAGAAAGCAGATGTTCACACAGGCGTCTTCCGGTTTTGCATCGGGAACAGGTGAAAAAGTTTCTGTCGGCAAATCGTCGGGTGGCTCGTATTCACCGAATAAATCATTCGGATTTACAAAACCTCCTGTTAAGAGCGGTGCTGTATTCAATGTAGGAGATTGTGTTCAGCACAAGGTGTTCGGCAAGGGCATGGTAATGAGAGCCGAGAAAATGGGCAATGATACTATGCTTGAAATCGCCTTTGACAAAGCCGGCACAAAAACTCTTATGGCGAACTATTGCAGTAATATGAAAAAAATCTGAGGTGATTAAAGTGCTTATATCATCAAAAAAGGTTCTGTGTCTTGCAATTTCTGCGTTGACAGCTTTTTCTGTGTGCCTTACAGGCTGCGGAAAAGACACGCAGTCTTCTGTATCTGCTACAGAGAAAACAACTGCTGTGGTTGCTTCACAGCCTGTAACAAAGGCGGCAACCTCCGATGAGCAGACACAAGAACCCACATGGAACTATTCCGAACTCAAAAGAAAATCTTCCGATATTTCCGAAAATTTTGACGCAATAATAACCGATAACAAATTCAGGGGAACGGTTTATGTCAAAATCGGAAATGCTCTTGAGTATATCGGCACTAACGGATTTTCCGACAAGGACAGGCACACAAAGAATTCTACGGACACATGCTTTAGAATTGCTTCGCTCACAAAGCAGTTTACTGCTGTTGCGGTTATGCAGCTTGTTGAGGATGGAAAGCTTTCACTTGATGATACAATCGACAAATATTTTCCGTTATATAAATACGGCAAAAAAATCACCGTTAAAAACCTGCTTACAATGACAGCGGGCATAAAGGATTACATCAACAAAGACGGCGATACCAACACCTATGCATACAACGAATCACAGATTGAATTTAAGGTTTCAGCCGAAAATTCCGCAAAGAAAAATAAAAAAGCCGTAATGGACTGGATACTTGATCAGGAACTTAATTTTGAACCCGATGAGAAGTATATGTACTCAAACAGCGCATATTTTCTTCTCGGTGATATCATCGAACAGGTCAGCGAAACCTCGTACGAAAAATATATTAAAGAGAATATTCTTAAACCGTCGGGAATGATGAACACAGGCTTTGAGGGCACAGATAAGCTCGCTGTAGGATATCAGGATATTTACGATAATGCGTGGACATTGTATCCCGGAGTAGGATATTCTGCAACTGGTTTAATTTCCAATGTTCCCGACTTACTCAAATGGGTTGACGCTCTTTGTACAAACAAGCTTATTTCGGAAAAATCTTTTAAAGAAATGACAACGCCGTACAAGGGTAATTACGGCTACGGTTTTGTTGTATCAGAAGAAAGTAATGCGGTTTCTCACACAGGAAAAATCGACAAATATAATGCCGCTCTTGTTTTTACCAAAGACGAAAATCAAATTTATATAGCACTTTCAAACTATTCAAACAGCAGTCCGATTAATCTGTTTAATAACATTAATAAAACACTTGCCCCGTTTTACGGTTAATTTTCTGCTGTTAATCACCAAAAATCAAAACCTCCATAAAATGTATTGTTACAGTGCATTAATTGAACTGTCAATACTTTTACGGAGGTTATTTTTATGTCAGATGTACCTTTCTGTTCCTCGGAAAATGCATGCACCGAAGGCGGCGAGCAAACTAACGGTTGTGAACCTGTTTGTATCAATGTTTCACGAATCTATGACAGTTGCGGAGCAAAAGATTGCCTTTCAAATCTTCCTGTTATGTTTACCGAAGCAAACCAGAAAATTATTGATGGGGCTTGTTCCGTAAAGATAAGTAATGTGCGCATAATTACATCTACGGTAGAGGTTGAGCCTGTTGCGTTCCATCGTGGCTTTTATTCGGTTGATATGATGTACTATTTTGCCGTCACCGTTGAAGCCTATACAGCCGCAGGTGCGATTCCCGAAACTGTCACAGGTCTTGCAATGTACGGCAAAAGAGTTGTGCTTTACGGCGGTGAAGGCTGCGTAAAGTCATTCTCCAGTGACAAAGATGTTGTTTGCGATACATCAGATTCGGATTGTCCGTGCAAATATCCCTATTGCCTGCCGAGAGCAACGGTTCAAATTTCAAATCCAATGGCATTGTCTGCAAATCTACAGGATTACAATAATGCGAATCCGATAACTGTTTGCAGAACATTTCCGAATTGTGTTATTGATTACCTTGACGGAGAACCTGCACAGCCTGAAACACAGCGAGTGCTTGTTACAATCGGTATTTTTACGATTACAAGGCTTGAAAGAGATGTACAGATTACGATTCCGTCCTATGATTTTTGTGTTCCCCGCAAGGAATGTCCGTCAGCGCCCGATGATCCGTGCGAAGTTTTTAGTAAAATTGATTTTCCTACAGACTCATTCTTTCCGCCGAACGCAATACACCGTTGCGACCGTGACTCTTCTCATACATCTTCTTTTAAATGCGGTTGTGAAAACTGATTATACAGAAAAACGGGGCTGATTTCAGTCCCGTTTTGTTATGCTATTTTGAAATTGTTTCATAAAGTAATTTTATTCCGCTTTCAATTTTTGCATCTTTTATTCCCGAAAAGCTTAACACAATCATATTTTCGGCTTTGTTGAACTGCATAGTTTTAATTAATGCGTCGTCAATTTTCTTTATAACAGAATCGTTAATCGTTTTATCCTTAAAAATCAGCGAAACATAAAGCGAAGTTTCGTTAAACACAATTTTAACGGAGGTTCCGAAATATTTCTTTATGTTTGAAAGCATAAGGTTGCTTTTTTCAAGATAAATTCTTCTTGCTTTTCTCAGATGAACATCAAGCTTACCGTTATTAATATACTTTGCAAGGGCAATTTGTTCTGTTTTTGATGCTGTCTGATTTGTGTATTTTTTGATTTTGTTGTATTCATCGGTGAGTTTTTGCGGAAGAACCATATAACTGATTCTGACAGAGGGAAGAAGTATCTTTGAAAAAGAGCCGAGATAAACCGTGTTTTCGGTATCATAATTCTGTACGCACGGCATGGGGTGCGTACTGTATCGAAGTTCACCGTTGTAATCGTCCTCAATAATCAAAACATTATTTTCTTTTGCCCATTTGATTATCTCAAGTCTGCGTGTAACAGGCATTGTAATGTTGCTGTTTACGGTAAAATTAGGATTTATAAGAATTATATCGGGCTTGATTTCTTCAAGTGAATCAATACAGGCTCCGTATTTATCACATCTGAAATATTTGATGTCATAACCGTGACTGTTGAACACATATTCACTCTGAATGTAGCTGTAATCCGCAAGTGCGATTTTCTTATTATTGCCGAGAAGTGAACAGAGTATGTGCAAAAGCGTCTGAGTGCCTGCTCCGACGATAATATTTTCGTATGAGGTGTTTACACTCCGTGTGCCGAGGCTGTATTTTTGCAGAGCATTTCTCAGAATTTCTTCACCCTGTTCTTCACCGTAGGAAGTGAGCAGATAGTTTTGATTTAAAACTTCTTTAACATATTTTTTCCATTCGTTTATGTTGATTATACCGTCATCAATGCTTTTACTGCTGAAATCATATTCATAGTATCTTTTTGTTTTGTTGATATTTGAAGACATTTTATCGCTTTTTGACGGTGTACCGCTGAACTGTGCCTCAACATAATATCCGCTTCGTGGCCTGTTTGATATATATCCCTCTGCACACAACTGTTCATACGCTCCGTTGACAGTAGTTTTTGAAACATCAAGGTCGGTGCTCAATCGCCTTATTGACGGAAGCTTTGTTCCTTTTTTCAAACTTCCCGTTTCAATTGATTTTCTGACCGACATATAAATCTGCCTGTAAAGCGGAGTTTTATCTTTTTTATTGATAATTATAAAATCGTACAGCATAACATCACCTACCGTATTTTAACATTTTGAAAATATTATTGCAATATCAGTGTATTACGGTTGAAATTATTTCCGTTAAAATGTATAATTGTATGGTATGACATAAAGTCACTGAAATGGCATAAAATACTAATTGCAGAGGGGATTTTACAATGAATGCTATGGCTGATAAATTTTTTGACAGTATAAAAGGGAAAAAAGTTACTTTTATCGGAATCGGTACAAGCAATCTTCCGCTTATAAAACTTTTTGTTGAAAAGGGTGCAAAAGTTACTGCTTGCGATAAGAAGAATTTTGAAGATTTGGGACAGAACGGTATTAAGGCTAAAGAGTACGGTGCAGAGCTTTTACTCGGTGAAAATTATCTTTCCAAAATTGATGCCGACATCGTTTTCAGAAGTCCCGGCACACCTTTTTACAAGGATGAGCTTGTTGCACTTCGTAACAAGGGTGTTGTCCTTACATCCGAAATGGAAGTTTTCTTCGACCTTTGCCCGTGCAGGATTATTGCTGTGACAGGTTCTGACGGCAAAACAACCACAACAACGATTATTTCTGAATTTTTAAAGGCGGCAGGTTTTAATGTACACCTTGGAGGTAATATCGGCAAGCCGCTTCTCCCTGAGATTGAAAGCGTAAATGATGATGACTGTGCAGTAGTTGAGCTTTCAAGTTTTCAGCTTATCTCTATGAGAAAGAGTCCGGATATTGCCGTGGTAACAAACCTTGCTCCCAACCATCTTGACATACACAAGGATATGCAGGAGTACATTGATTCAAAGAAAAATATCATTCTTCATCAGAATGCTTTTTCAAAGGCTGTTCTCAACCTCGATAATGAGATTACAAACGGCTTTTCCGACAGCGTAAGAGGTCAGCTTGCAAAGTTCTCCGTAAAGGAAAGTGTTTCAAACGGTGCTTTTCTTGACGGCGATACAATCTGCTATAATGACTACGGAAAAATTACCCGTATTATGAACATTCATGACATCAAAATTCCGGGTATGCATAATGTAGAAAATTATCTTGCCGCTATTTCAGCCGTATGGGGACTTGTTGATACAGAAACAATGGCAGCTGTTGCAAAGACCTTTGGCGGTGTTGCTCATCGTGCAGAGTTTGTAAGAGAGGTTGACGGTGTTAAGTATTACAACGATTCAATTGCGTCAAGTCCTACAAGAACCGCACTCGGCACACTTTCGCTTTACAAGCAGAAAATCTGCATTATTGCAGGCGGATATGATAAGCATATTCCTTATGAGCCGCTTGGCCCCGTAATCAACGATAAAGTAAAACTTCTTATTCTTCTCGGCGATACTGCCCCGAAAATTGAAAAAGCCGTTAAAGAGGCTTCAAACTATGATGCAGATGAAATTGAAATCGTCAATGTAACAAATATGGAAGAGGCTGTAGCTGTTGCCCGTGAGCGTTCAACAAAGGGAGATATTGTTTCGCTTTCACCCGCAAGTGCAAGCTTCGGACTTTACAAGAATTTTGAAGAAAGAGGTAATCACTTCAAGTCAATTGTCAACGCTTTGAAGTAAGATATGCAATGAACACAAAAGAACTTGTTTTTGAACTCTGTTGTGCAATGGGCGTGTCGGGCAGGGAAGAACCCGCTTTGTCTGTTGCCGAAAAGTTTTTATCTGATTACACGGATGACATAAAGATATCAAACGGCAGTCTTATGGCTGTTTGCGGCAACAAAAATTCAAGTAAAACCATATTGCTTGACGCTCACATTGACCGCATAGGATTTATGGTTACCGAAATAAATGAAAACGGATTTGTAAAAGCTTCTCCGTGCGGAGGAATTGATGCAAGAACTCTTGCCGATACTCTGCTTTGTCTGCAGAACAATCCTGATGTAACAGGTGTTGTATGCTGTATGCCTCCTCATCTTTCCGACGGAAAAGAGGACAAGGCTATGCCAACCGACAAAATCTGGGTTGATTTCGGTCTGCCGTATGATGAAGTTAATAAACTCATCTCATTCGGTGATATGCTGACATTTGCCTCAAAGCCTGCAAATCTTTTGAACGGCAGAATTGTTGCGCCTTGCCTTGATAACAGATGCGGTGTTGCATCGCTTGTTAAGTGTGCGGAGTTATTAAAAGGCGATGAAACGGATTATAAAGTAATTATGCTTTTAAGCTCTCAGGAAGAAACATTTGGCACAGGCGCTAAAACAGGTGCTTTTACCGTTGAAGCGGACGAGTCGATTGTTGTTGATGTGAGTTTTGCATCTCAGCCGGATGTTTCGGGATTCTATTCTACGGTTGAACTCGACAAAGGACCAATGATTTGCATTTCTTCAATTCTCAACAAAGAAATGAGCAAATCGCTTGAAAGCGTAGCAAAGAATAAAAATATACCGTATCAGCTTGAACCGATAGCAGGCAGAACAGGTACAAATGCCGACCATATTTCAATCAGCGGAAAAGGTGTAAAAACTGCTGTTGTATCAATCCCACAGCGATATATGCATACACAGAATGAAGTTATTTCTGTAGCTGATGTTGACAATACGGCAAAGCTTATTGCCGAATACATTAAATGCGGAGGTGCTTTCAATGATTGACATAAAATTGCTTGAACAGCTTTGCCTTTGCAACGGTATTTCGGGTGATGAGGGGAATGTTCGCAATCTTATAATTAACGAGATTAAAGACTGTGCCGATGATATTAAAACGGATAATCTCGGCAACCTTATTGTGTTTAAAAAGGGAAAAAAGTCTGCAAAAAGCAAACTTATGGTGTCGGCACATATGGATGAAGTAGGTCTTATGGTAACGGATATAACATCTGACGGTTACCTTAAATTTGACGAGGTCGGAGGAATCGACAGAAGAGTTCTTCCCGGTAAGCGTGTATGTGTTGGCAGAAACGGTCTTAACGGTGTAATCGGTGTGAAACCGATTCATCTTACAAACGGTGATGAAAAAACTGCTGTTCCGAAAATGAATGATATGTACATTGATATCGGTGCCGAAAGCAGGGAAGATGCGCTTAAATATGTAAACTACGGTGACGGCATTAATTTTGAGGGCGACTTTAAGATTAACGGCAAAACTGTTGTTACAAAGGCACTTGACGACCGTTTCGGCTGCTATGTGCTTATTAATCTTATAAAATCCGAACCCGAATATGATATGTATTTTACATTTGTTGTTCAGGAAGAAGTGGGATTGCGTGGTGCAAGACCTGCGGCTTTTACGGTCAACCCTGATTTTGCTCTTGTTATTGAAAGCACAACCGCCGCTGATATTGCAGAGGTTGATGCATCTCATCAGGTATGCAATTTGTCAAAAGGAGCAACGGTTACCGTAATGGATAGGGCGACAGTTTATGATAAAGAGATGATAAGTGCCGCTTTTGAACTTGCCGAAAAGAATAACATAGCTGTTCAGTATAAGAGAGCAGTTGCAGGCGGTAATGATTCGGGTGCAATTCATCAGAGCAGAGGCGGAGTGAGAACTCTTGCGGTATCACTTCCGTCAAGGTATATTCATGCTCCTTCAACTGCGGCAAACCTTGATGATTGCGAAAGCGTTTTAAAACTTGCAAAAGCATTGTCCGATTATATTGCGGGCGGAAATTTAGCGAAAGGAAAGACGGTCTGAATGATAGTAACCGCCAATGAAAATTATATAAATGTAATTATGAATCTGTCGGCGGAAGATCCGTTTGCGTGCAGAATAATTTCTCAGTACAACAGTTACGATTCATCGCTTGCTTTTGTTGACTACTGGACGATAATTGACGATAAAACAGATGAGTGCACAGGTGCGATTTCCCGATGCGGAACAAACTTCATTTTATTTCTCACAGATAAAACAAATCTTGAAGAAGTTTCGTCATTTATGCGTGTTGCGGGTGCGTCAAGTGCAATATGCAGCGGAGATTTTAACCTTAATTTATACGGCAGTAAATCCGTTTCGGGTGTTATTCTGAAAAAATCAGAACCGTTTAAAAATGTTGACGAAAGTATAAATTTTGCTGTTCCCGATATTAAAGAGGTTTATAATCTCATCGTAAGCTGTGCCGATGAAAATTTCGTTCCGCCGCCGTTTGATGATTTTTATGTTGATGTGAATCACAAGCTTCGCCATAATGCAACGAGAATGTACGGAGTTTATGACGGCACAAAACTTGTTGCAATGGCTATGACTGTTGCCGAAAGCAGTAACGGTGCCGTGTTGGGTGCGGTATCGTGCCATCCCGATTACAGAAAGCACGGCTACGGTTCAACCGTTGTAAAGTACATATCCAACAGGCTGATTGCCGAGAACAAGACCGTGTATCTTCACAGAGCCAAGAATGCAAATCAGTCGTTTTATAATAATCTCGGTTTTGAACAGTGCGGATCATGGCAGGAATATTATTTTGAAAGGTGATATATTTGAGTTTTTTTGATATAGATGAAAGAGTTATAAAAGCGTCCGAAAAGGCAATGGAGCTTTGCAAGGACAAGCTTGCGGAGATTGACAATATTCAGGAATACAACCAGCAGAAGATGATAAAGGCTTTTCAGCTTGCGGATGTTCGTGAAAGTCACCTTTGGGGTTCTACAGGCTACGGATATGACGATGCAGGCAGAGAGGCGCTTGACAAGGTCTATGCCTATGTTTTTGATGCAGAAGACGCACTTGTCCGTCATAATTTCGTAAGCGGTACTCATGCCCTTACAGTTGCACTTTTCGGCGTTTTAAGACCGGGGGACACAATGCTTTCCGTAACAGGAATGCCGTATGATACAATCCGTTCTGCTATAGGCATTGAGGGCGACTATCCCGGTTCACTCAAGGACTTTTCAATCAATTTTGAAATGACCGAACTTAATCCTGACGGCACACTTGACTATGACAAAATCGCAAGCGACATTGCAGAAAAAAAGCCTAAAATGGTTTACATACAGCGTTCAAGAGGCTACAGCACAAGACCTACGCTCACATGGAGAGAAATCAAAAAGCTTTGTGAAATTTCAAAAGCCAATTCGCCCGAAAGTATTATTATGCTCGATAACTGTTACGGTGAATTCATTGACAGGGTTGAACCTTTGTCGGTTGGTGTTGATATGATGGCAGGCTCTCTTATCAAGAATCCGGGTGGCGGTATTGCTCCTACAGGCGGATATATTGCAGGTAAGAAAGAACTTGTAGAGATGTGTGCCTACAGACTTACCACTCCCGGTACAGGCAAAGAAATCGGTGCTACTCTTAACGCAAACAGAGAACTTTTTATGGGTGCGTACCATGCTCCTCATGTTACGGGTGAAGCACTTAAAACTGCAGTATTTGCATCGGCACTTTTTGAAATTCTCGGTTATGAAACAAGTCCTAAGTACAATGATGCAAGAGGAGATATCATTCAGCTTATCATGCTCGGTAATGCAGAAAAGGTATGCCGCTTTTGCGAGGGTGTTCAGAGCGGTTCGGCTGTTGACAGCTTTGTATCTCCGATTCCGTCGGATATGCCGGGTTACGAAAGTCAGGTAGTTATGGCGGCAGGCGCATTTACTCTCGGTTCATCTATTGAACTTTCTGCAGACGCACCTTTGCGTGAACCGTATGCAGTATGGATGCAGGGAAGTCTTAACTTCCACAGCGGTAAGCTCGGTGTAATGCTTGCGGCAAGTAAGATTTTAAGAGATGAAAAATAATATAATCTTGTTGTTTTGATTAAAACAGCAAATAAAAAATCCCGCTTACAAAAGCGGGATTTTTGCTATGATTTTTTATTGCGTAAGTTTTTAAAAAAGTCGGTGAGAAGTTTTGAACACTCCTCTTGCATAATACCGCCGACTGATTCGGGTTTGAAATTGAACGGCATTTGGAACAGATTCGTAATTGTACCGCAAGCGCCGTTTTTTAAGTCGTATGCGCCGAAATATACCTTTGGAATATGAGCGTTGATTATTGCACCTGCACACATAGGGCAAGGCTCAAGTGTTACATAAATTTCACAGTTCCACAATCTCCAACCACCAAGCTTTTGACAGGCATTGTAGATTGCATCTGTTTCGGCATGAAGAAGAGCGTTCTTGCCTTGTTCACGGCGATTCCTTCCTGTGGCAACAATTTCATCATTTCTGACAATTACCGCACCGACGGGAACTTCGTTTTCCGCAGCGGCAATCTCAGCCTGTTCAATAGCCTTTTGCATATAGTATAAAGTTTTATCCATTGTTAATTAATCCTAAATTTGTGATTGTAGTTATCAGAAAAAGTACAAGTGAAAGTATGATACCGGGATTCACAAGAAATGCAGTCATTTTCTCTTTTAAGTTAAGTTCACTTACAATTCCGTCTTTCTTATCAGACATTTTAAAAAAGTTCTTATCATTTTTGGCAAGTACGTTATATGAAACAAAGCCTGCAATACAGAAGAAAATAATCAGGCTGTAACTGATTATTGTTGCCGTATAATCGGAAACAATGTTTGCATCTCTTAAAATGCTCATGGAAACAGCATATAGGTTATTAAGAAAATGGATTGCAATTGACGGAAGAATGGAATTGAATTTGCAATCGACATACGCAAAAATAAGTCCGAGAATAAACGCAAACGGAATTTGTGATATATTCTGATGCATTGCACCGAACAAAATTGCAGAGCCTATAACTGCTGTTGTGTCACCGAACTTTCTCAGAGAACCCATAACTATTCCTCTGAAAGCAAATTCTTCGGCAAAAGCAGGGACGATTGCTGTTGAAATTATGTTCAGAACAATACTCAGAACACTTGAATCTCCGCTTGTCAATCCCGAAGAGGTGTTTTCAATTCCGAAAAGCGAGAAGTTGTCTGCGATAACACTCGTGGCAACATTTGCGATCATCGCACCCCCCATTCCGAGAAACAGAATGGGTATCATACTTTTTTGTTTTACATATTTTGTGCTGATAATATCATTTAAACTGTTTCTTGAAAGCTTTATATAAAAAAATGCAGGAACAACAACGGCAAATACGGAAATAAATATATCCATAAAGTAAGTCAGTATTGAATAATTGTCAGAATAAATATATTTTGCCGAACCAAAAGCCTTGAAAACTTCTACAACTATCATTGCGCTTACTGTCATTGTAAGCGAATACGCAAATACAAAAAAACCTAAACCGCTTGATCTTTGCTTGAGATTATCATACTGGAACTCTTTTTTGAAATTGCGGTTATAATTAAGGTTATTGCCGTAAAACGGCATATTATTACCCGAAAACTGGTTATTTATCAAATTATCACATCCTCAAAGCTATTCTAACATAGAGGCATATTATTTTCAAGGATTAAAACATCCGTATAAAGTATTTGCATGATTAAAATGATGTAACCCGACAAAAAGTAACTTTAAAATACAGTATAATAAATTCACCCAAAATCGACGCCAAAGAAGAAAAACCGTTTGTATTTTCACGCAAATTGATTCACCTCTATTTACAGCGTAGTAATTATGGCAAAAAATTTAAAAATATAACTTGATTTTTCCTGATTTGTATTGTATAATATGTTTTGCATTTGCCGGTGTGATGGAATTGGCAGACGTAGCGGACTCAAAATCCGCCGGTAGCGATACCGTACCGGTTCAAGTCCGGTCACCGGCACCAAAAGGACATTGACTCATAGAGTTAGTGTCCTTTTTTAGTATATTTCGGAGGGCGATAATTATGGGCGGAATAAGCGTTATGCTTTTAATGGGAATGCTTTCGGCTATGTATGTGTTTTTTATAGCAGTAATTGCCGTGCTGATTATTTATTTTGCAGTAAGCTATGTTTTTGAGAGCATTGCGGCAATGGGTATGTGCAAGAACTTGTACTATAAGCACAGCGGTACAGCTTGGATTCCGTTTTATAATAAATATCTGCTCGGTAAAATTGCAGGGAATAAGGCTTTAGGCATAATTGAAGGTGTGCTGAACCTTTCAATCGCAACCGTTGCCGTTCTGTTTTTCTGCTTTGAACTGGAAATCGGTATCATCGGCTTGATTGCCCTGTTAGCTTGTGCCATTGCCTCATTTGTGATAGATGTAATTATTTCGGATAAAATATTCAAAAATCTTAACATCAGATATTCGGATGTTCTCACAGTAGTAAATGTCCTAACCTGCGGACTTTCAAGACCTATAATTCTTTTTATATTCAGAAATAAACAAAAAACGATTGGATAACTGTATGATAAATCAAGATTTATAAATGCGTCACAAAGTAATTGCCGTATTGTAGCGGTAGTCAGTGACCTCCAATCGAAACGATTGAAAAATGTTATATTGAACACATACTTTTGATAAGGCTTGTTCATCTTTTTTATGATATTAATATATTAAAATAAACAAAAAATAAAAAGTGGAGGTATTTTTATGCTATGCTACAAATTAGAGCCTGATGAAGTTGCTTTGTTTGAAAGTGATGTTTCTTTAAAAGAAAATAAAGACAAAAATGTAATTTTAATTACAAACCATAATATTGTTATTGAAACAACAAAAAAGAAAATGTTTAAAAAGCCTGAATTTTCCTTGCAAGTTTATCCAACATCTGATATTAAGTTATATAATGACCAACCGCAAATTAAACAAAAATCTAATGATGTATTTGTATCTCTTATAAATAAGGAACTACAATTAACATTTGAATCTATGTTTCTAGCTCGCAAATTTGTAACTAAGGCTGTAGAATCTGTGACGGGAAAGACTGTTTCTGCTCGTGGTGCTGGAAAAATAAAGAGTGCTATCGGTTTGGTCGATGATACGCTTGGTATAGATACGATAGGAACAATTTCTGGAGTAATGGAAAATGGTGTTGTTAAGTCGATTTTAGGTGGAACAAAGAGTCGACAAAATGCTGAATCGGTATCTAACAATTCAGGAATAATTGAGACAGTAGCAGATGTTGTCGAAATTGCAACAGGCAAAGATGTTCCAAAATTAAATCCTAACAATAAATGTGAAATGTCTTATGATGAAAAAATCGATGCAGTTAAAAAGTTGAAAGGTTTGCTTGATATGGGAGCAATAACACAAGAAGAGTTTGATGCTAAAAAGAAAGATTTATTAGGACTTTGATCATAATTTCTAAGGAACAACCCATGCCGTGTTGTTCCTTTTCCTTTTGCAAAAATGCCCTGTTTAAGATTATTTTTGTTTCATAATTTTTTGATACAGGCAATTTTTAAAAAAATTCGTCAATTTTTTTATTTTTAATTCTCATACGGTTGCTTATTTTTGATTTATATATTATAATGTATCTTGTATTGTTTTTTAATTACGGCGCAAAGCCGCATCTTTATGGAGGATTTGATTATGGAAAAGAAAGAATTACTTTACGAAGGAAAAGCTAAAAAGGTATTTTCTACAGAAGATCCCGATCTCTGCATCGTTTCCTACAAGGATGACGCAACTGCATTCAACGGCGAGAAAAAGGGTACAATCGTTGGCAAGGGTGTTGTAAACAACCGTATGTCAAACTTTATGTTCAAGCTTCTTGAAAAGCATGGCATTGCAACAGACTTTGTTGAAGAGCTTAACGACAGAGATACAGTCCTCAAGAAGGTTGAAATTGTTCCTCTCGAGGTAATTTTAAGAAATAAAGCTGCCGGCAGTCTTTCAAAGCGTCTCGGTCTTCCCGAAGGCACACCGATGAAGACTCCTGTTCTTGAATTCTGCTATAAGAACGATGAACTCGGCGATCCTATGGTAAATGAATATCACATCCTCGCAGCAGGCTTTGCTACAAAGGAAGAAATCGACACAATCACAGAAATGGCTTTCAAGATTAATGAGATTATGATTGAATTCTTCAAGCAGTGCAAGGTTGATCTTATCGACTTCAAGATTGAGTTCGGCAGATATAAGGGCAAGATTCTCCTTGCTGACGAAATTTCTCCCGATACATGCCGTTTCTGGGATATGGATACTCAGGAGAAACTCGACAAAGACCGTTTCCGTCGTGACATGGGCGGCGTTGAAGAGGCTTATGCCGAAATGATGAAGCGTGTAGGTCTTGCATAATAACTACATTGTGAATTTTTGAATTAAGATATGTGAATTAAACTTTGGATAGTTATTTTGATTAATCGGATGGTGGCACCTTGGAATTTTCTTTCGATAATTTTGCAAAAGAAGGTCTGCACGAAGAGTGCGGAGTATTCGGCATATTCAGCGACGGCACAATTAACCCTGCATATGCTTGTTATAACGGCTTGCTTGCTCTCCAACACAGAGGACAGGAAAGCTGCGGCATCGCTGTATCTGACGAAGGTGTAATTGATTATCACAAAGATATGGGCCTTGTTACCGAGGTCTTTAACAACAAGATTCTTGATTCTCTCAACGGACAAATGGCAGTTTCGCATGTCCGTTACTCGACTGCAGGCGGTTCTGTGCTGGAAAATGCACAACCGCTTGTTATGCGTTATGTAAAGGGTACGCTTTCAATTGCCCATAACGGCAACCTTACCAATGCGCTTGAAATCCGCAGAAGTCTTGAACAGCGCGGCGCAATCTTTCAGACAACAATCGACAGCGAGGTTATCTGCTATGTAATTGCCCGTGAAAGACTTAAATGTCATTCTGTTGAAGATGCCGTTGCAAGAACAATGCAGGTAATTGAGGGCGCTTATTCGCTCCTTGTTATGAGCCCGAGAAAGCTTATTGCGGCTCGTGATCCTCACGGATTCAGACCGCTTTGTATGGGCAAGTACAACGATTCCTATGTTTTTGCAAGTGAAAGTGCGGCTCTTGATGCCTGCGGTGCAGAATTTGTCCGTGATATTGAACCGGGCGAAATCGTAATTGTAGACCAAAACGGTGTCCGCAGTATGAAACCCGACTTTGGTGACAAGAAAAAGGCACTTTGCATTTTTGAGTATATTTATTTTGCCCGTTCAGACTCCTTTATTGACGGAGTAAGCGTTTATGAGGCAAGAAAGCAGGCAGGACGAATTCTTGCAAGAAAATACCCTGTTGAGGCTGATATGGTTGTCGGTGTTCCCGAATCGGGAATTGATGCCGCAATCGGTTACAGCGAAGAATCAGGAATTCCTTATGAAAAGGCTATTGTGAAGAACAGCTACATCGGCAGAACCTTCATAAAGCCAAGTCAGAAGGAACGAATGAAAAGCGTAAAAATTAAACTCAACCCGATTGCCGACAAAATCAAAGGCAAGAGAGTTGTTATTATTGATGACAGCATTGTGCGTGGTACAACTGTTGACCGAATTGTTACAATGCTCAAAGAGGCAGGCGCAAAAGAGGTACATATGCGTATCAGTTCACCTCCGTTTATGTGGCCGTGTTATTACGGTACTGACATTCCGTCAAGAGGAGAACTTATTGCCTGCAACCATACAATCGAAGAAATCACAAAGCTCAGCAAGGCTGATTCCCTCGGATACCTCCCTGTTGAGTCACTTCGTGAGATGATTCACAACGCTCCCGTAGGCTTTTGTGACGGTTGCTTTACGGGTAATTACCCTGCTCCTATCACAAAAGAAACCTTTAAGGGCAAAGAGCGTGGCGGAATGAACTTCGATGAAAACAATAAAAAGGACAACTAATTGAAAGGATGTAAATAATGGTAAAAGATACTTATGAATCACCCTTGTCAGCCCGTTATGCAAGCAAGGAAATGAAATACATTTTCTCGCCGGATAAAAAATTCAGAACATGGAGAAAGCTCTGGATTGCTCTTGCAGAATCGGAAAAAGAACTCGGACTCCCAATTACACAGGAGCAGATTGACGAACTCAAGGCTCATGCTGATGATATCAACTATGAAGTTGCACAGGAAAGAGAGAAAATTGTTCGTCACGATGTAATGTCACATGTATATGCTTACGGTGTTCAGTGTCCGAACGCAAAGGGCATTATTCATCTCGGAGCAACCTCCTGCTATGTCGGTGATAACACAGATATCATCATTATGACAGAAGGACTCAAGCTTATCAGAAATAAGCTTATCACAGTTATCCGCAACCTTTCAAAGTTTGCCGATGAATACAAGGCTCTTCCAACCCTTGCATTCACTCATTTTCAGCCTGCACAGCCTACAACAGTAGGTAAGAGAGCGACTCTCTGGCTTCAGGAGCTCCTTATGGATCTTGAAGATGTTGAGTATCAGCTTTCAAAGGCTAAGCTTCTCGGTTCAAAGGGTACAACAGGTACACAGGCAAGTTTCCTTGAACTCTTTGACGGAGATCACGAAAAGTGCAAAATGCTTGACCGTAAGATTGCAGAAAAAATGGGCTACAAGGCTTGTTTCCCTGTATCAGGTCAGACATATTCAAGAAAGCTTGATTCACAGTTCCTCAATGTTCTTGCGGGAATTGCTCAGTCAGCCGCTAAATTCTCAAATGATATCAGACTTCTTCAGCACCTCAAAGAGGTTGAAGAGCCGTTTGAAAAGAATCAGATTGGTTCATCGGCTATGGCTTACAAGCGTAACCCAATGAGAAGTGAGCGTATCGGTTCACTTTCAAGATATGTTATGGTTGATGTTCTCAACGGTTACTTTACAACTGCCACACAGTGGTTTGAAAGAACACTTGATGACTCCGCCAACAAGCGTCTCAGCATTCCGGAGGCATTCCTCGCAGTTGACGGTATCCTTTCACTTTATGCAAATGTTGCAGATGGTCTTGTTGTTTATCCAAAGGTAATTGAACAAAGACTCAGAAAAGAACTTCCGTTCATGGCAACAGAGAATATTATGATGGATGCAGTTAAAAAGCGTGGTGCTGACAGACAGCAGCTTCACGAGAAAATCCGTGAGCATTCAATGGCTGCATCAAGAGTAGTCAAGGTTGAAGGCGGCGAAAATGATCTTCTCGAAAGAATTGCCGCAGATGAGGCATTCGGTGTTACTATTGAAGAACTTGAAAAGATTCTCAAGCCGGAAAACTACACAGGCAGAGCAAAAGAGCAGACAGAGGACTTCCTCAACGAGTGCATCAAGCCTGTTCTTGAAAAGTACGCAGATGTTGAGTCTGACAAGCCTGAAATTAATGTTTAATTAGACTGATTTAATCGAACCTTTGGTTCAAGTATATATTTTATTTATAGCAGACCATGCGTCTGTAAAAAGGAGTTTTGTAAAATGGTAAAAGCAATTGTAGGTGCCAACTGGGGCGACGAGGGCAAGGGTAAAATTACCGATGTTCTCGCAAACGACAGCGACATCGTAATTCGTTTTCAAGGCGGTGCAAACGCAGGACATACAATTGTCAACGATTACGGAAAATTTGCTCTTCACCAGCTTCCTTCGGGTGTTTTTCATCAGAATATCACCAATATAATCGGCAACGGTGTTGCTTTCAGCGTTGAAAACTTCGTTAAGGAAATGGCTCACCTCAAAGATCGCGGAGTTCCCGAGCCAAACATTATTATTTCTGACAGAGCACAAATTGTTATGCCTTACCATGTAGCATTTGACTGCTATGAGGAAGAGCGTCTCGGCAAAAATTCTTTCGGTTCAACAAAGAGCGGTATCGCTCCGTTCTATTCTGACAAGTATTCAAAAATCGGTTTCCAGATTAATGAACTTTATGATGATCCCGATTCACTCAGAGAGAAAATCAGACACGCTCTTGAAATCAAGAATGCAACTCTGAAAAACCTCTACAACAAGCCCGAAATCACAGAACAGGAAGTTTTTGACAAGCTAATGGAATATAAGGAACTTCTTGCTCCTTATGTCGGTGACGCATTTACTTTTGTTCATAATGCGCTCAAAGACGGAAAGAATATTCTTCTTGAAGGACAGCTTGGTTCACTCAAGGATACTGACTTCGGTATTTATCCTATGGTTACTTCATCCAATACAATCGCAGGTTACGGTGCTGTAGGCGCAGGTATTCCTCCGTATGAAATCAAAGAAATCATCACAGTTGTCAAGGCTTATTCAAGTGCAGTAGGCGCAGGTGAATTTGTTTCTGAAATCTTCGGCGATGAGGCTGACGAACTTCGCAGAAGAGGCGGTGACGGCGGAGAATTTGGTGCAACAACAGGCAGACCGAGAAGAATGGGTTGGCTTGACCTCGTTGCAACACGCTACGGTTGTATGGTTCAGGGTGCAACACAGGTTGCGTTCACGGTTCTTGATGTTCTCGGATATCTTGATGAAATCCCTGTTTGTGTGGGTTATGAGCTTGACGGCAAGGAAATTGACTACTTCCCGTCAACAACAAAGCTTAAAAGATGCAAACCTATCCTCAAAAAGCTCAAGGGCTGGAAGTGTTCAATTTCAGGTATTACAGAATATGACAAGCTTCCTAAGGAATGCCGTGAATACATTGAATTTGCCGAAAAGGCTATCGGTGTGCCGATTACAATGGTTTCAAACGGTCCTTCCAGAAACGATATTATTTACAGATAATTAAAATATTAATTGAATACCGCACAAATTCTGTGCGGTATTCTTTAAATTTGAAAGGAATTTTACTATGAGCAATGCTACAAAAGAAACTGTCATTGTTCTTGATTTCGGCGGTCAGTACAATCAGCTGATTGCAAGAAGAGTTCGTGAGTGCAATGTGTATTGCGAAATTCTTCCTTATACCGTTGATATTCAGAAAATCAAAGACATTAACCCAAAAGGTATTATCTTCACAGGCGGTCCTAACAGCGTTTATGACGAGTCATCACCGCACTATACTCCTGAAATTTTTGAACTCGGAATCCCGATTCTCGGCATTTGCTACGGTTGTCAGCTTATGGCATACACGCTCGGCGGCAATGTTGTTTCGGCTACAGACAATTCATCAAGTGAGTACGGCAAGACAGTTACAAGATATAATAACAATGATATACTCTTTAAATTCGTAAAGAGTGAAGGAATTTCATGGATGAGTCACCGTGACTATATCAATGAAGCTCCCGAAGGATTCAGCATTACAGCTACAACGGATGTATGTCCCGTAGCCGCAATGTCATGTCCTGAAAAAAAGTTTTACGGTGTTCAGTTTCATCCCGAAGTTAACCATACAGATAACGGTAAAGATATGCTCCGTTCATTCCTTTACGATGTTTGCGAATGTAAGGGTGAGTGGAAAATGGAAAGTTTTATCGACACAACTGTTGCACAGCTTAGAAAGCAGATTGGTGACAAGGGTGTAGTTCTCGGGCTTTCGGGCGGTGTAGATTCATCCGTTGCCGCAGCACTTCTCAGTAAGGCAGTCGGTAAACAACTTACCTGCGTTTTCGTGGATCAGGGACTTATGAGAAAAGACGAGGGCGACTTTGTAGAGCAGACCTTTACAAAGCTTTTTGATATGAACTTTGTCCGCATTAATTGTCAGGAAGAGTTCCTTGCAAAGCTTGAAGGTGTTGAAGAACCCGAAGAAAAACGCCACATCATCGGTACAGAATTCTATAAGGTGTTCTGGAACAAAATCCGTGAAAGCTACGGCGAGGGTTATTTTGCACAGGGTACAATTTATCCCGACCGTATCGAAAGCGGTAAAGGCGATGCCGCAAAAATCAAAACACATCACAATCAGGTTGGTATCCCGGAAGATATTGACTTTGCAGGTGTAATTGAACCGCTTAAAGACCTTTTCAAGGATGAGGTAAGAGTAGTAGGTGAGAAGCTTGGACTTCCGCACGACCTCGTATGGCGTCAGCCGTTCCCGGGTCCGGGACTCGGTGTGCGTGTAATCGGTGAAGTTACAGCCGAAAAGGTTCGTATTCTTCAGGAAGCCGATGCAATTCTTCGTGATGAAATGGATAAGTGCGGTTACGCAGATAAGATGAGCCAGTTCTTCGCAGTCCTCCCGGGTGTTAAAACCGTAGGCGTTATGGGTGACGCAAGAACATATGACGAACTCATCGCTCTCCGTGCCGTTACAACCGATGATTTTATGACAGCCGACTGGGCAAAAATCCCCTACGAAATTCTAGGCAGAGTCTCCAACCGCATCATAAATGAAGTAGAACATGTCAACAGAGTAGTCTATGATATAACAAGTAAACCCCCCGGAACAGTAGAGTGGGAATAAATCGAGTTGCTTAAAAAAGCCAGTGTTTATGCGGGTTTCAGCGATTTCGATTAGTCTTTTGATAACAAATTGATAACAGTCATAGCAAGTGCCATTATTCTTGTTATCCAGTGGTTTATGGGTAACGGAACAATTAACAGGTGGCTTGCAGACTAAAGTTCGGAGCTTGGCTCTGAACAAATTCCATATTATAAACTAAGCCCTTAGCTGTGGTTAATAACCATAGTTAAGGGCTTTTTTGTCGTTGCCAAAGCATCTGTAGGGAGCTGCCAGTGGCAGGTCCTGTAGGTGCTTATTTATCTTTCAAGTGGTCTTTGAATGCTTCCACGAGAGCGTCACTTAATTCCTGTGATGGAACTTTTGCCCAACGCTGTGTGGTGTCGAACTCTGGATAATGGTAACGCCAGTTATCGTATTCTTCTCTGTTGATTTCTTCGGAAGATAGCTTGTCTGCCTGTTCTTTCCAAGCATACAGCATTTTGAGGAGTTCATATGCTTCTCTGCCTTTGTCCTTGTTGACCTTTAAGCATACCTCTCCGTCTGCTTCACTGACAGTAAGACCGTAAATATCTTCAAGGGTAAACAGAGTGTGCATAAGACCGATATAGCTGTCTATGTCAGGAACATCAAGAGCCTGTGGAGAAACATCAAGCACCTGTGCCAATGCATTTGTAAGGTCTGCTTTCGGTTTGCGTGTACCAGTTTCGTACTGTGCCAAACGCACATCAGCACTCTTTTCTGGAAAACCGATTGCTGTACCGAGATACTTTTGTGTCATACCACGCATTAGTCTGAAAAAATGTATTCTTTCGCTGATAGCCATAATGATACGCTCCTTTTATATTTAGTGAAATAAGTATAGCAGAAATGTTTAGTGGAAGTCAAGAAAAACCGAAACAAAAATGTTTAATATTTTCTTTGCAACCACTTGACAATAGCAAATATGTTTAGTAAAATAAATTACGAATTAAACAAATATGCTTAATGCGACAACTGAATGACCGTCCGAAAAGCCAAACCGCCAAGACCTCGTCGGAGCAAGTTCCGTATCGTTCGCTTGTGTGCAAGCACAAAAGCTCATTCGCTGCACTGCTCCTCCTCTTCCCCAAAAGTCTCCGACTTTTCGGGAACCCCTATACGAGCGAGCGCCTGATGTACTGCGGTGCATTGGGACAGCACAGCGCCTGCCGACAAGCAGGAGTGCCTGTTGGAACTTTAACACGGAGAAAGCGGCAAGCAAAAAATTATTTTAAGAAAGGAAGAAAAAGGATATGGAAAACAGATTTATCCGAGCCGAAGATGTGGCTCAGGAACTAAACGTATCAAAACCTTATGCATATAAACTCATCAGACAATTAAATGAGGAATTGAAAGCAAAGGGCTTTATTACGATTGCAGGGCGTGTAAATCGCCAGTATTTTTACGAAAGGCTCTACGGAGCAGGAAAGGGGGAAATGTAAATGCCGGTATTTAAGAATGAAGATAACGGTACTTGGTATGTGATGGCAAGGTATGTGAACTGGAAAGGGGAACGCAAGCAGAAATGCAAGCGTGGCTTTGCTACCAAACGAGAAGCACAGGAATGGGAAAGAATGTTCAAATTGCAGACTTCTTCAGACCTTGATATGAGTTTTGAAGCCTTTACGGAGCTTTATATCAATGATGTGAAGAACCGTTTGAAGGAAAACACGTGGCTTACCAAAGAGCATATCATACGCACAAAGATACTTCCGTATTTCGGGAAACTGAAAATCAGCGAGATTTCCACAAAGGAGATTATTACTTGGCAGAATGAAATGCTTGCCTATCGTGATGAGAAGAAAAAGCCTTATTCACAGACGTATCTGAAAACGCTGCACAATCAGTTGTCCGCCATTTTCAATCACGCTGTCCGCTACTATGAACTGCGTTCCAATCCTGCGGCAAAGGTGGGAAATATGGGACGTGAGGAACACAAGGAAATGCTGTTCTGGACAAAGGAAGAATACAAGAAATTCTCTTTTGAGATGATGGACAAGCCTGTTTCCTTTTATGCGTTTGAAATGCTTTACTGGTGCGGTATCCGAGAGGGCGAGCTGTTAGCTTTGACTCCGGCAGATTTCAACTTTGATAAGGAAACAGTCACAATCAATAAATCCTATCAGCGTTTGAAAGGGCAGGATGTGATTACTTCTCCGAAAACGAAAAAGAGCAACCGCACGATTAAAATGCCGAAGTTTCTGTGTGAGGAAATGAAAGAATATCTCGGTATGCTTTACGGATTGAAGAAGAAAGACCGTATCTTTACGGTGACGAAAAGCTATCTTCATCACGAGATGGACAGAGGGGCAAAGGCGGCAGGCGTGAAGCGTATCCGCATTCACGATCTCCGTCACAGCCACATTTCACTCTTGATTGATATGGGCTTTTCTGCGGTGGCGATTGCTGACCGAGTTGGTCACGAAAGTATTGATATTACTTATCAGTACGCACACCTCTTTCCGTCAAAGCAGATTGAGATGGCAGAAAAATTAGATGATTTAGGGAAAGGAGATTTTGAAAATGTCAGCTAAGAACAGAGATAACAAAAATCGTTGGAGGAATATCACAGTAGGGTTTCGAGTATCGCCCGAAGAAAACGAACTCATTAACAGAGCTGTAGCTCTATCAGGATTGCCAAAACAGGAGTATTGTTACCGCCGTTGCTTAAATCAGGATGTGGTGGTACAGGGCAATCCGAGAGTGTATAAGGCGTTGAAAACGGAATTTGCCACAGTCCTTGCGGAACTGAAAAGGATTGAAGCAGGAAAAGGTGTGGATGATGAACTGCTGAGTGTAATAGAACTGATTTCCATTATTCTCGGCGGTTTGAAAGGAGAGGATGCGAATGGAGAATAAAAAAGAAATGACTATTCCAAATGTATCTGCGGCAACAGATGCGGAACAGTCACTTTCCAAATGTACTGACAATAGTATAGTCAATCAGGATACGGATTTCAAGGGGTACGAGCAATCTTTTGAAGAAATGCAAAGGGAAATACTCAGACAGTTAGACCCTTCCTATCTGAAAACAGTATCAATGACAACGCTGTATGATACGGTGTTTGAGGTTCAGACACCACTTATCGACGGTCTGCTCCAAAGGGGAACTTACCTTTTCGTAGGTTCCCCGAAAGTGGGAAAGAGCTTTATGATGGCACAGCTTGCCTATCATATCAGCACAGGCACACCGCTTTGGGAGTATAAGGTGCGTAAGGCAACGGTGCTTTATTTTGCCCTTGAAGATGATTACCCACGTTTGCAGAAGCGATTGTTTCAGATGTTCGGTGCAAAGGAGACAGGCAATCTGTATTTCGCAACGGAATGTAAAACGGTCAATGGCGGACTGGAAGAACAGATAAGAGGGTTTATGAGGGAACACCCAGACACAGGCTTGATTATCATAGACACCTTAAAGCGTGTGCGTGAAGCAGGCGGAGCAGATTACAGCTACGCAAGTGATTATGATGTTGTGGCAAGGCTGAAAGCGTTGGCAGACAGTTACAAGGTTTCAATGCTTATTGTTCATCATACACGCAAACAAAAATCGGAAGATATATTCGATATGATTTCAGGCACGAATGGTCTGATGGGTGCGGCAGACGGTGCATTTGTTCTCAGTAAGGACAAGCGTACTTCCAACAATGCCACACTTGATGTTGCTGGCAGAGACCAGCAGGATATGAAAATCCATCTTGTAAGGGACAGCGAGCGATTGGTGTGGAACTTTGCAAAATCGGAAACGGAGATGTGGAAAGAACCGCCCGAACCTCTGCTTGAGAAGATAGCGGATACGCTCTTTTCGGAAAGTGACAGATGGGAAGGAACTGCTTCGGAACTTTGCGAAAGGCTTGCGGTGGATATAAAGCCGAATGTACTTTCTTTAAGGCTCAGTATCAACGCAAGCAGGCTGTTTCGTGATTACGGTATCCGTTATCAGAACAGCCGCACACACGACGGAAGAAAGGTTTCACTTTGGAAAGAAACCGAGCAGACGGCGTGACAAACGGTGTCAAAGGTGTCAATGTTTTTGAGAGCAGCACGCTGTGAAAAACATTGTCACCATCGTCACACTTTGACACCGGATAAAGTTTAGGGGAGTGTGCAGAGAGTGCCTTTTCAAAGGCGGCTCTTTGGTCTCGCCTGCTGGCTCGGTCGGTTCGCAGGCGTGTGTGCCACCGGCACACGCTCACCCCTCGGAGAGCCTTCGGAGAACGCAAAACCTGTTTACAGGTCGCATTTTTGATGGGTGTACCCGTCAAAAGTGCTTTTGCGTTACTTTTGACAAAAGTAACAAAACCTGAGAATGTTGAAATTTACAGATGGGAGATGAAAAAATGCAGAGAACGATAAGTGCAATGGTCGGTAAAGGCTCGGTCAATCACAATAGCCGAAAGTTCCGAGCAGAAAATGTAGACGGAACTCGTACTCATCTCAATATCGACTACTGCAATGAAAATATAAAGACAGTTTATCACGAATTGTTTGATGAAGCATTGGAAAGATACAATGCCAAGCAGATAAGGTCAGACCGAAAGATAAAAGATTATTATGAAAAAATCCGAAGTTCCAAGCAGGAAAAACCGTTCCACGAAATCATTTTACAGGTGGGCGGTAAGGGAAATATGAACGCCGATACGGAAAACGGAGAACTGGCAAAGCAGATTTTAGATGAATACTATCAGGGTTTTCAGGAGCGAAATCCACAGCTTCGGGTGTTCTCGGCTCATCTGCATATGGATGAAGCTACACCACATCTGCACATAGATTTTGTACCTTTTACCACAGGCAGCAAGCGTGGACTTGATACAAGAGTGTCACTAAAGCAGGCTCTTGCAACGCAAGGTTTTAAGGGCGGCAGTCGTGGCGATACGGAGTGGTCGCAATGGATACAGTCCGAAAAAGAACAGCTTGCGGCGGTGATGGAACGTTATGGGATTGAGTGGGAACATTTAGGCACACACGAAAAACATCTTTCTGTTTTGGATTATAAAAAGCAGGAAAGAGAAAAAGAAGTGGCGGCATTAGGTGCGAAAATCGAGCAGAAACAGATTGAATTTGATGTGTTGTCGGAACGAGTATTGAACTATGATAAGGCAAAAGACGAGCTGTCAAATCTTGAAATAGAGCTTGATACTGCACCGAAATATCAGTTGCCAGAACCAGAGAAATTTATGACTGCAAAGGCATATAAAACCAAAATGGCAGAGCCGGTTGTAAGGAAATTGAAGCAACTTGTCAAAACGGTGCTTGCCCGCTGCTTTGAGGGGTGGGACAACTATCATAGGCTGAATACAGCGAATGCACAGTTATACCGCACCAATCAGCGTTTGGAGAAAGTCAATGAAAGATTGACCGAAGAAAACAAAATCCTAAAAGCAGAAAATAAAGATTACAGCCTGCTCCGTAAGGTTTTTGGTCGCAAACAGATAGATGATTTGTTGGAGCAGGCAAGAACAGTTAAAGGTCGCAAGCGTGATAATACACGATCACGATAGACAAAAATCACAGGAGGAAAAGGAAAATGACAAAGACAATTTTTGAAGAAATGGGCGGAACTTATAGACAGGTGGGTGATTATTTATTGCCGAACATCACAGTACCAGCCGAAGAAGAAATAGAGCCGATTGGTTTATGGGGGAAACGACATGCAAGGCATTTAAAGGAACACTATAAAGTGTTATATATGAACCTGCTGACAAGCGGAAAGCTGCATAGTTATCTTGCAGAAGTCGATAAGCAAGCAGAGGATATGTTTCTTCGACTGGTAAAGGAATATGCCGACAGACAAGATGTGACGGAACAATTAAAGAAAGATAATCCCTACGAATGGATTGGAAGAATGAATAATATTCAGGCTTGTGTGAGGGAAGTTGTAGGAACGGAGTTGATTTACACATAAGCGTTTTACGGTATGGTGCTCCTGCGTTTGCTGGAGTGCTGTGGTTGTGGTTGTAAAGAGGTTGTGAAAGATTGAATTTCGTAATGGTTGGATGTATAATTAGGAAGTGAAAATTTTAATTTGCACTTCCATAAGGTGAAATGTATTGACACAAAAAATACAGTATGATAGT
>ERZ773235.88-NODE-88-length-123142-cov-10.167540_pt1 | contig 123142 bp, 113 predicted proteins | sample MGYA00580522_ERZ773235 | MGnify/ENA primary metagenome ERZ773235 (study PRJEB29015, sample SAMEA2737797) | human gut metagenome | biome: human gut; feature: human-associated habitat; material: faeces | place: China | collected 2012 ... | reverse complement strand
ATAGTGATACTTTGCACAACCGTCCAGGCGGGGGCGGGGCCCCCCCCCCCCCTGGCCGAAAGAGCGAAAGCTTCGACATTACAGCTGTTCCAGTACCACCGGTTCACCCACCTGCATCGCATAGTAATAGATCCGGGCGCTGTCCTCAATATACTGGGCGCGGGTGCGGGCCTCATTGAGATCTTTCCCCACCGCCAGCACGCCGTGGTTGTTCAGCAGGCAGCCGCCCCGTCCGTCCCGCAGGCAGGGTACGGCGTTTTCGCCCACAGCGCGGGTGCCCGGCGGCGCATATGCCGCGCATGCCACCTCGCCGCCCAGAAAGATCTGCGTCTCGATCAGCACCGGCGGGATCGGCCTGTGCACCACCGCAAAGGCAGTGGCATACGGCGAATGGGTATGGAAAAGGGCACCCAGCTGTGGGCAGGCCCGATAGACCTCCGCGTGCATCCGCCACTCGCTGGAGGGCCTCAGCTCCCCCTCCAGCACATGGCCGTCCAGATCGCAGCGCACGATGTCCACCGGGCGCATCACCGTATAGCGCACCGAGGTGGGGGTGATCAGCATCGTGCCGTCGCCCAACGACACGCTGAGGTTGCCGCTGGTGCCGGTAAACAGGCCCTCATGCAGTGATTCCAGGCAGATATCCACCATTTCCTGCCGCAATTCCTTGTGGGAATACTCCATTTTGTCTCCCCTCCTCCAATTATTAAACGATCATTTTGTATGTCAGATCACCATCTCATACGACCCCAATTTACTGACCGCCAGATACTCCCGCAGTTCATAGGGGGAGTAGATCCCCAGATCCGTCGCCACGCCGCGGATCAGCTGCGGCGGCGTGATGTCAAAGGCGGGATAGTACCCCTTGACCCCATCCGCGGCGGTCTTCACCCCCATGGCCTCCAGCGTAAAGCTGGGATCCCGCATTTCGATATGCACGCTGTCCACCGTGGGCTGGCCCTTGTCGGGGATGCCGCTGATATAGACGGGCACGCCAAGATAATTGGCGGCAATGGCAATCTGAAAGGTACCCACCTTATTGACCACATAGCCGTCGCAGCAGATGGCGTCGGCCGCGCAGGTAAATACATCCACATGCTCATGCTGCATCACATAGGCCGGCATATTGTCGGTGATCACTGTCACGTCAAAGCCCATATCCCGGCACACGGTGGCCGTCAGCCGCGCTCCCTGAAAATAGGGCCGCGTTTCCGGGCAGAACAGCCGGATAGTCTTTCCCTGCTCCCGGCACTTTTTCAGCATCATCGCCACAATGGTCTCCCCGAAGCACTGGGTCATGACCGTGCCGTTATCAGGAAATTTTTCCACCAGATGGGCCGCCATCTGCCCCACGCGGCTATAGCGGCGGTTATTGGTCTGCACCGTATAGTCCCGGATGGCCAGCGCCACATCATCCACGCCGCGTTCCAGCGCGGCCTTGGCTGCCTCCAGACAGCCGCCGCAGATCAGCTGCATCCGCCCCACCGTGGTGGGCCGCGCGTGGGAGATCACATCCATGGCCTGCTCCAAATAGGCGATTTGCCGCTCCTTCGGCAGATCGCGGCACTCATGTGCCGCCAACGCCATACCCATGGCGGCAGCGGTAAAGGGCCCGGTGGACTGGGTCACCATATCCCGCAGTGCCTGCGCCACCTCGCCATGGGTGCGGCAGGTCACAAACTCCACCCGGCGCGGATACACCCGGCGATCCAGAATGCGAACCGCGCCGCTGTCATACCACGCTACATTTTCATACCGCATCATAAAGGCAAGGCCCTGATCTGCCCGTTCCATTCTTGCTCTCTCCTCTCTCAAGCGCCATACAGCCGCTTTGCGGCGGCCTCGGCATCCCACAGGATCCGCTCCCGATCCAGTGTCAGATATTCTCCGTTTTCGTATAGTACCCGCCCATCCACCATGGTCATGCACACATCGGCGGCCTGAGCGCTGTATACCGCCAGTCCCGCCGTGTCCAGACGGGGAAAAAGATGGGGGCTGTCCAGATCGATGGCCATAATATCCGCCCGTTTTCCGACCTCGATGGTGCCGGTATCGCCGCGTCCCTGCAATCTTGCGCCGTTAAGCGTGGCCATATCCAGCACCTGTCGGGCCGTCATCAGTGCGGTATCCCGCCGGAAGCCATTATGGATGACCGCGGCCAGATGCATTTCCTCCAGCATGTTCAGATTGTTATTGCTGGCGGCGCCGTCGGTGCCCAGCGCCACATTGACGCCCTCTTCCAGCAGCTCCGGAACGGGGGCAAAGCCGCTGCCCAGCTTCATGTTGCTGGTGGGATTGTGCGCCACACTGACGCTTTTCGCCCGCAGCAGTCTCCTGTCCTCCTCCGTCACCCACACGCAGTGGGCGGCGGCGCAGGGTACATCAAATACCCCCAACGCATCCATCCACTGGGCCGGCGTCTTTCCATACTTGGCAAGGCACTCCCGGTGCTCACGCTCCGTTTCACTCAGATGGATATGCATCCGCAAACCGTTTTCCCGGCTCCATGCCGCCACGCCCGCCGCCACATCCATGTTGCAGGTATATTCCGCGTGCAGGCAGCCGTCAACAAGGATCCGTCCCTCGCCGGCGCCGTGCCAGTCGCGGTGCAGCCGCTCCTGCTTCCGGGCGCTCTCGTTCTTCGTAAAGGTGTCCGCTGGGTCAAAGGCCTGCACCGGGTAGCATAGATTGGCCTTCATGCCGCTGTCCCGGATCTGGGCCACCGTTTCCGGTGAAAAGAAATACATGTCGGAAAAGCTGGTGGTGCCGCACGCAAGCATCTCCAGCAGCGCCAGCGCCGTTCCGGCCCGGATATCCTCGCCGCTCAGCCGTGCCTCTACAGGGAACACACTGTCAAACAGCCACTTTTGCAGCGGCAGATCCGTACCCACGCCGCGCAGCAGCGTCATGGCCGCGTGGGTATGGGCATTCACCAGTCCCGGCAGCAGCAGCTTGCCGGACATATCCTTCTCCCTGTCAAATTCGCCCTCCGGCCGCGCAGCGCCTACATAGGCAATCGTCGGGCCGTCCACCGTCAGGCAGCCGCCCCGGATCACACCGCCAGGCGTATAAATCCATGCGTTTTTCAGCAGTGTTTTCATCTGTTCACATCCTTGCCAGCACTTTTTTCAGATAGGCGCTGAAATTGTCCGCCACCAGATGTCCCACCTCGTTGACCTCCTCGTCGGTAAGCGGCTGATCCAGAATCCCCGCTGCCATGTTGGTGATCACGGAGAAACCCAGACACGGCAAGCCGCAATGCGCCGCTGTCAGCGCTTCGGTAACGGTGGACATGCCCACCGCGTCGCCGCCAAGCGTGCGGATGGCTCGGATCTCCGCCGCCGTCTCAAACTGAGGCCCCTGCATGAAGAAATAGCATCCCTCATGAAACGTCAGGCCGCTGTCCCGCCCGCACTCTCGGGCGATGGCCCGCAGCTGGGGACTGTACATTTTCTGCACGTCGAAAAACCGGGGGCCGAACTCCGGGATATTGGGTCCCCGCATGGGCGAGCAGCCGGAGAACATGATCTGGTCGCTGATGATCATGATATCCCCCGGCTTATAGGCAAGGTTCACGCCGCCGGCGGCATTGGTCAGGATCACCGCCCTGCAGCCCAGCAGCTTGAACAGGCGAACGGGCGCCGTCAGCTGCGGGAAATCATACCCCTCATAGGAGTGGAACCGCCCCGACATACACACCACACCCTTGCCTCCGATGGTTCCGCAGATCAGTTTCCCGGCATGGGTGGCCACGGTGGAGCGTAGAAAATGGGGGATATCCTCATAGGGGATCACCACCGGGTTTTCCACCTGCGCGGCAAACGGCCCCAGAGACGACCCGAGAATAATGCCGATCTCCGGCTGAAAATTCAGTCTTTCTCTCACATATTCGGCGCTTTTTGCAAAGTATTCGTAGGTGTATTCCATCTCAACGGCCTCCCTGTATTGATTTATTCCGATTCTAACACATCGGCCACATGGTGTCAATTTCGCGCGCTTCCACAATTTTCGCGGTAAAACCGAATAGAAAGGACTTGCTTTTTTTAATTTTCATGATACAATATCGTTGACAAATCTTAATGGAGGTACTCAAAATGGCTTATCAGATCAGTTCCGCTTGCGTCAGCTGTGGCGCTTGCGCAGACGCTTGCCCCGTGGGCGCTATCTCCCAGGGTGATTCCCAGTACGTGATCGACGCTGGCGCTTGCCTGGATTGCGGCACCTGCGCAGATACCTGCCCCAACGGCGCTATCAGCCCCGCTGAGTAAAATGCGTACATAAAAATGGCCGGTGCTGAGGCACCGGCCATTTTTCTTGCGTGTTTTCCCTTCCTGTGCTATACTGGCAGCACTTATAGGGAGGAGGACTGTCCATGGAGCATTCAGAGGCCCTGTGGCCCGGCGGGCCGCAATACCTGTATGATGCGCAGTGTTTTCCCCCATCGACAGACTCTTTTTTGCTGGGCAGCTTTCCCACGCTGCGCCGCGGCGAGCCGGTCTGCGATCTGGGGGCCGGTGCAGGGCTGCTTGGTCTGCTGCTTCTGGCGCGGGAGCCATCGCTGACAGTGACCGGCATCGAGCGGGATGCCCATGCCTGCGCCATGATGGCCCGCAATGCCGCCGTCAATCAAATGCCTCTCATTCCGCTGGCCGCCGACCTGCGAAACCGTGAAGCCCTGCCGGCAGGCCGCTTCCGTCTGGCGGTATCCAATCCGCCCTATTTTGCGCCCCACGCGGGCGCGGTGGCCGCCGGTGCCCGCGGCGATGCCCGCGCGGAGCTGACCGCCTCTATCGACGATGTGTTTGCCGCGGCGGAGCGGCTTCTGCAGTGGGGCGGTCGGTTTTGTCTGGTCTACCGGCCGGACAGGCTTGCCGCTCTGTTTGCCGCCGCAACCGCCCACGGTCTGGAGCCAAAGCGCTTGCGGCTGGTACAGCACACGGCGCAAAGCGCCCCCGCGCTGGCGCTGCTGGAATGCCGCCGGGGCGGCAATCCCGGCCTGAGCGTGGAGCCGCCGCTGCTGCTGCGGCTTGATGGCGGCGAGTCTCCCGATGTTCGCCGCGCTTATTTCAGAGACAAGGAGTGACCCTCATGCCCGGAACCTTATATCTGGTCGCCACCCCCATCGGCAATCTGGGAGATTTTTCTCCCCGCGCCGTTGAAACACTGCAAAACGCCGATTTCATCGCCGCCGAGGATACCCGCGTATCGGTGAAGCTTTTGAACCACTTCGGCGTCAAAAAACCACTGGTCAGCTATCACGAACATAACCGCGCCTCTGCCGGGCAGGCGATTTTGGCACGCCTGCTGGATGGCGAAAGCTGCGCGCTGGTCACGGATGCGGGCATGCCCGCCATCAGCGATCCCGGCGAGGATCTTGTCCGGCTGTGCGCTGAAAACGGCGTCACGGTGCTGGCCGTTCCCGGCTGCTGCGCCGCGGTGTATGCTCTGGCTGTGTCGGGACTGCCCACCGCTCGCTTCACCTTTGAGGGTTTTCTCCCTTCCGGCAAAAAGGAGCGCCGCGAGCAGCTCCATGAGCTGACCGGCGAACTGCGCACCATGGTCTTTCATGAAGCGCCCCACCGCCTGCGCGCCACGCTCTGCGACATGGCAGAGGCCTTCGGCGGAGAGCGGCAGATCGCCCTGTGCCGCGAGCTGACCAAGCTCCACGAGGAGACCATGCGCACTACACTGGCGGACGCGGCTGCGTATTATGCCGCCAATGAACCCCGGGGGGAATATGTGCTGGTGGTGGCCGGCCGCCAGCGATCCGATGCTCCGGCACTGACGCTGGAGGAGGGCGTGGCGCTGGTGCTGCGCCGCCGCGAGGAGGGGCAGCGGCTGAAGGACGCTGTCCGCGCCGTGGCCGATGATACCGGTCTGAGCCGCAACGCTCTGTATGATGCGGCGTTGAAAACGTAACGCCGCCAAAAGCTTCACGGAATTCGTGCCCGCAGGGGTGAAGAATTAAGATCATTTTGCCGCGGTATATGCGTGGCAAAAGTACTTCCCGGCCCGCCAAGGGCAAAAAAGTCCACAGCGGGCCGCAGGCCTTTTTGACAATAGAACCGAAGATTTCATGCAGTAAAAAAACATCCCCGCCGCTATGGCGGGGGTGTTTTCCGCTTTTCAGCTGTTTTTCAGATCCTTGAGACAGCGGGGACAGACATTTTTATCCCTGTACACCACCAAATCCCTGCTGCTGTCGCAGAAGATGCAGCTGGGCCGGAACTTTTTCAATACGATTGTGGACCCGTCCACATAAATCTCCAAAGCATCCTTTTCAGCGATCTCCAGCGTGCGCCGCAGCTCGATGGGCAGCACGATCCGTCCCAGCTCATCCACTTTCCTGACAATACCAGTAGACTTCACGGAAACCTCTCCTCTGTTCTGTTGCTCACATCATGTGAGTTCCCTGCCCACTCATCATGCCATATTTTTACTGCTTTGTCAACCACGAGTTGCCGTTTTCACCAATAATTTTACAAATATCCCCATTACATATGTGCATATAGTGCACACGAGGTGAAAAATCATGGCCCTATCCTATTTTTTATGTGCGCTGTTCGGTCTGTCGCTGCTGTTCGGCGCCGCCACAGGACAGCTGGCAGCCGTCTCCGCCGCCGCACTGGAGGGTGCCGGTGCCGCCGTGGAGCTGTGCCTTTCCATGGCCGGTGTCATCTGCCTGTGGAGCGGCATCATGACGATGATGGAACGGGGTGGCCTGAGCGGCGCGCTGTCCCGGCTGCTGCGGCCGGTACTGCGGCGCATTCTGCCGCATGCCAGCCGCGACAGAGAAACTCTTGCCGCGCTCAGTGCCAACGTCTCGGCCAATCTTTTGGGGCTGGGCAACGCCGCCACACCGCTGGGGATCCGCGCCGCCAGCCGAATGGCGGCCGGATGCGGCGGCACGGCGGACGATGAGCTGTGCCGTTTCGTCGTGCTCAACACCGCCTCCATTCAGCTGCTGCCCACCACAGTGGCGGCGCTGCGCAGCGCCCACGGCTGCGCCACTCCGCTTGATATCCTGCCCGCTGTGTGGCTCTCCTCCCTGCTCTCCGTTTCGGCAGGCCTGCTGGCGGCCCGCGGATTTCAGCTTTTATGGCGGCGCCGATGGAGCTGAGCGCACTGCTGATTCCCCTGCTGTTCACCGCCGCGGCATGCGGGGGACTGCGCCGCCGCGCGGATATTTACGCCGCCCTGACCGATGGCGCGGCGGAGGGGCTGAAGGTCGTGATACGCATTCTCCCCAATCTTGTGGCCCTGCTGGCGGCCATATACATGTTCCGCGCCTCCGGTGCGCTGGACACCCTGACCACCCTGCTCTCCCCGGTACTGGCTGCGCTGGGAATCCCGCCGGAAACCGCGCCGCTGCTGCTGATCCGTCCTCTCAGCGGCAGCGGTGCGCTGGCCGTTGGCAGCGAGCTGATGGATACCTACGGAGCCGACAGTACCATTGGCCGCACCGCGGCGGTCATGCTGGGCTGCACGGAGACCACGTTTTATACGGTCGCCGTCTACTTCGGCGCGGCGGGCATCCGCCGCACCCGCTACACCATTCCCGCCGCGCTGACAGCGGATCTGGCAGGTTTTTTGTCGGCGGCATGGTGCACCCGGCTTTTCTTCGGCGGATAGCATGGCAGAATCTTTCTTTTTTCGCCGCAGAGACTTGACGTATGGCCAAAAACGGAATATCATGATATATGGCAGAATTTTAATCTGCCGTCAAATATCATGAGGAGGCAACACCATGAAGTTTTCAAGTAAAGCTCTGAAATGCGGACTGTCACCCATGCGTAAGTTTCATCCTTATGCATTGGCGGCAGAGGCAAAGGGCAGAAAGATTTATCATCTGAATATCGGCCAGCCGGATATTGAAACGCCGAAAGCGTATTTTGACGCGGTAAAGCACTTTGACCTGCCGGTGCTGGCCTATGCGCCGTCCCCCGGTATCCCGGAGCTGATCGCCGCCATCCAGAAGTATTATGATAATCTGGATATGCATTTTGAAACCGGCGATATTCTTATCACCAACGGCGGCAGCGAGGCGCTGCAGATCGCCATGAACTGCATCCTCGATGATGGCGACGAAATCCTGATTCCGGAGCCGTTCTATCCCAACTACAATACCATGGCCTATACCTGCGGCGCATCCATCCACCCCATCCCCACCACGCCCCATGACGGCTATCATTATGCCGACCGGGCCAAGGTGGAGGCGGAGATCAACGAACATACCCGCGCCATTATGGTCACCAACCCCGGCAACCCCACCGGCGCGGTGCTGACGGCGGAGGAAATGCGGATGATGGTGGACATTGCCAAGGAGCATGACCTGTTCATCATCGGCGACGAGGCCTACCGCGAGTTCGTCTATGCCGGCGAACCGCTGCAGTCCATGGGCCAGTTTGCCGACGCCGCCGAAAACGTGATCGTCATCGACACCGTGTCCAAACGCTTTTCCGCCTGCGGCGCCCGCATCGGCTGCATGATCTCCCGCAACAAGGAGCTGATGGCGCAGGCCATGAAATACGCCCAGTGCCGCCTGTCGGTGCCCACTATCGATCAGGTGGCTTCCGCCGCGCTGTACAGTGTGGGGCCGGATTACTTTGCCGCCGTCCGTGAGGAGTACAAGCGCCGCCGAGACACGGTGATGCGCAAGCTGCATGAGATCCCCGGCGTGGTGTGCGAGTGCCCCCGCGGCGCGTTCTACATTATGGCCGCCCTGCCGGTAGACGATGCCGATAGGTTCCAGCAATGGCTGCTGGAGGAATTCGAGGATCACGGCGACACCGTGATGTTCGCCCCCGGTGAGCCGTTCTATGCCACGCCCGGTAAGGGCAAAAATGAGATTCGCATCGCCTATGTTCTCAAGCAGGAAGATCTGGAACGTGCCATGGATCTGCTGCGTCTTGGCATCGAAGCTTATAACAGGCGCTGAAGTCCCCGTTTTATCTGAAAAACGATCCTGCATCCCATGGGATGCAGGATCATTTTTATTGTACCTTATTCACTCAGCTCCAGCACCACGGGGCAGTGGTCGCTGCCGGTGACCTCCGGCCAGATATCGGCATTTTTTACTCGGGGCAGCAGCCGCTGGGACACGATGAAATAGTCGATGCGCCATCCCGCGTTGTTCTGCCGCGCATGAAAGCGGTAGCTCCACCAGGAATAGGCGCCTGTGCGGTCAGGGTACAATGTGCGGAAGGTATCGGCAAAGCCGCTGGCAAGAAGTTGGGTCATTTTGGCCCGCTCCTCGTCAGAGAATCCGGGATTCATGCGGTTGGATTTAGGGTTCTTCAGGTCGATCTCCTCATGCGCCACGTTCAGATCTCCGCAGTAGACCACCGGCTTGCGCGCATCCAGTTCCATGAGATATTCCCGGATATCGTCTTCCCACTCCATCCGGTAATCCAGCCGTGACAGCTGATCCTTGGAGTTGGGGGTATAGCAGCATACCAGATAAAAATCCTCATACTCTGCCGTGATGACCCGGCCCTCATGGCGGTGGATATCCGCCCCGAAATCGCAGCTCACGCTGAGAGGTTCCCTGCGGGTAAAAACGGCGGTGCCGGAATAGCCGGCCTTGTCGGCGCTGTTCCAATAGAGGTGATAGCCGGGCAGCTCAAACGCCGCCTGCTCCGGCCGCATTTTCGTCTCCTGCAGGCAGATCACATCCGCGTCGGCAAAAGCGCAGAAATCCAGAAAGCCCTTACCCAGACAGGCGCGCAGGCCGTTTACATTCCAAGAGATCAATCGCATAAGGGTGTCTCCCTTCCTCATTTTCTGTCAGCATACCACATTTTTACCCTCTTGACAACCGGCCGCGCCGCCTTTATACTGATAAAAACTGTTCCATATGGAACAAAAAAGGAGCGCGGTATGGAGGATCATCGAACACTTCTGGCGCAGCATTTCCTGTTTCAGGATGCCGAGCAGGCTCTGAACGAGGCGTTGTCCCTGCCGGTATGCAGCTTTGGGCGGGGTGAGACCATCTGCCGGCCGGGAGCGGCGGCGCCGGCGCTGGGCATCGTGCTGCACGGCCGGGCAGAGGCGGCGGCCGACCACCGGGATCAGGCGGTGCTGGCCGCCTTTGGCCCGGGAGACACCTTCGGCGCGGCGGCGCTGTTCGGCGGCCGCGGCTATGTGTCCCGGGTACGGGCCGTAACGGAATGCGCGGTGCTGTTTCTGCCGGAAGCGCTGCTGCGGCAGTGGTTCGGCCGGTGGCCCGGGATGGCGGCAGCGTATATCGCTTTTCTCTCCGGCAGGGTGCGGTTTCTCAACGAGAAGATTGCCCTTTTCACGGAGGACAGCGCCCGGCAGCGGGTCTACCGCTGGCTGTGCGCCAACTGCGGTGAGAAAGGCTCTCTGCCGAAGGGGTTGAGCATGACTAAGCTGGCGGCAGGACTGTCCATGGGCCGCACCAGCCTGTACCGGGCACTGGAGGAACTGGAAAACGCCGGACTTATCGTCCGGGACGGAAAAAGAATCGAGGTAATTGTATGAAAAAAGCAACCAAATTGGTAAGTCTGCTGCTGGCGCTGGCGCTGGCGCTGAGTCTGGCTGCCTGCGGCGCGCAGGGCGGCGCCGCGAAACCGCAGCCTGCAGACGGGCAGGATCAGTCCCAGACGGCGGAGCCGACAGGCGCGGAGGTCAATCTCTATGTGCTGTCCGGCCCCACCGGCATCGGCGCCATGAACCTGTGGGCCGCTGCCGACGCAGGTGAAACAAAGAATACCTATCATATTACCATGCCCGGTGCCAATGACGAGGTGGTGTCCGCCATCTCCAACGGTGACGCCGACATCGCGGCGGTGGCCACCAATCTGGCCTCCACGCTGTACAATAAGACCAACGGCGGCATTTCCGTGCTGGCAGTCAACACGCTGGGCGTGCTGTCCATGCTGTCCAACGGGCAGGACATCGCCTCGGTGGCCGAACTGAAAGGCAAAACCATCTACGCCCCCGGTCAGGGCGCCAACCCGGAGTATATCCTGCGCTATGTGCTCAAGGGCAACGGCCTTGCGCCCGACGAGGATGTGACCATCCAGTTTGTCGGCGAGGGCAGTGAACTGCTGACCGTGTGGCAGAATGACCCCGAGGCCGTGATCATGGCTCCCCAGCCGGTGGCCACCAGCATTTTGATGCAGAACGAAAATGCACGTACCGTGCTGGATATGACCGAGGAATGGGACAAGATCTCCGGTGGCAGCAGCACGCTGATGATGGGTTGTGTCATTGTCCGCAACCAGTTTTTGCAGGAGAACCCCGATGCGGTAGCGCTGTTTTTGGAGGACTACGCCGCCTCCATTGAGGAGGCGCAGTCCGACGCGGCGGGCACCGCCGCTCTGTGCGAACAGTACGGTCTGATCCCCAAAGCAGCGCTGGCCGAAAAGGCCATTCCCTTCTGCGGTCTGACCTTTGTTTCCGGCGAGGAGATGAAGACCCAACTGGGCGGCTATCTGCAGGTGATGTTTGACGCCGATCCCAAGAGCGTGGGCGGCGCGCTGCCGGGTGACGATTTCTATTACGGTGCGTAAAACACTGGCAAACGGCGCGGCGGTGCTGTTCTGGGTGGTGGTCTGGCAGCTGGCGGCGATGGCCGCCAACCGGACGCTGCTGCTGCCCATTCCCACCCCGGCAGATACGCTGTGTGCACTGGCGCGCATGGCGGTGAAGCCGGACTTCTGGCTGACGGTGGGCATGTCGCTGCTGCGGATCTGCGCCGGGTTTGCGCTGGCCTTTGCCGCCGGCGCGCTGGGCGCCGCCGCATCCGCGCAGTGGTCCCTCTTCCGCCGTCTGGCCGCGCCGCTGATACAGCTGGTTCGCTCCATCCCTGTGGCAGTCTTTACCATCGTGGTGTTTCTGTGGGTCAGCCGGCCCTATATCCCCAGTGCCATCGTGTTTCTGACTGTGCTGCCCGTCATATGGTGCGGCGTGGAGGCAGGCCTGGAAAATGCCGACCGGCAGCTGTGGGAAATGGCCCGCACCTTCGGCATGGGGCGCTGGCAGATCCTGCGGCGGATCACGCTGCCGGGAATCCGTCCCCATGTGGCAGCCGCCGTGACAACGGCGCTGGGCTTTGCCTGGAAATCCGGCATCGCCGCCGAGGTCATCTGCCGCACACAGGGCTCGCTGGGTGACCTTTTGTGGAGCGGGAAGGCCAGCGTCAGCTATGACGAGGTATTTGCCCTGACAGTGGTAATCGTGGCGTGCAGCACCCTTTTGCAGCGCTTGTCCGCCATCGGGCAAAGAGGGGGGCGGCCATGATACGTTTTGACCGTGTAACCTTTGGCTATGGGCTGTCAGCCCCGCTGCTGCGGGATTTTTCGCTGGAACTTCCATCAGGCAGACGAATCTGCCTGATGGCCCCCTCCGGCAGAGGAAAAACCACCGTGCTGCGGCTGCTGTTGGGGCTGGAACGCCCCCGCCGGGGTTCGGTAACGCGCCCGGACGGCATACGGTTTTCCACCGTGTTTCAGGAGGATCGTCTGCTGCCCTGGAAAACCGTGGTGGAAAATGCCGCTCTCTTCAGCGACAAGGAAACGGCCTGCCGCATTTTGACGCAGTTAGGTCTGGGCGACAGTCTGGACGCGCTGCCCGAGACGCTGAGCGGCGGCATGAAACGCCGCGCCGCGCTGGGTCGTGCGCTGGCGCATCCCTTTGACGTGCTGGTGCTGGATGAGGCGCTGACAGGACTTGACCCCGCCTCCCGGGCACAGTGTCTGACCGCCATCAACGAGGCGGTAGGGCCGCGGACACTGGTAATGGCCTCCCACAATGCAGACGATGCCGCGGCGCTGCACGCGCAGATCATCGGCCTGTAAAACATATCCGCCGGCCAAAGGCCGGGGATATCTTATTCGATCCCGCCGCAAAGGCCATTCCTCTCTGACAGACTGAAAAGGGCGTTCCCTGCGGGGAACGCCCTTTTTGCATGTGTTGAATTCTCTGTGGAAAATTCGCCTTGCCGACCGGCTTACCGGATGCCCATGGCCAGCTCCGCGATCTGTACGGTGTTGGTGGCGGCGCCCTTGCGCACCTGATCGCCGCAGCACCAGATGTTCAATCCGTTGTCGCTGGTCAGATCATCGCGGATACGACCCACAAACACGATATCCTGATCGGAGGTATCCAGCGGCATGGGGTACTGCTTATTGGCCAGATCGTCCACCAGCCGGCAGCCTGCGGCCTTGGCGATGGCGGCCCTGGCGTCGGCTACGCTGATCTTCTCCTTGGTGCGCACCACAAGGGACACGCTGTGGCTGCGGACCACCGGCACGCGCACGCAGGTGCAGCTCACCTTCAGCTCCGGCAGGTGCAGGATCTTGCGGCCCTCGTTCTGCATTTTCATCTCCTCAGAGGTATACCCCTCAAAGGCCTCGCCGCCGATCTGCGGAATCACGTTATAGGCGATCTGATACTGGAACACCTTGGGTTGGTAGCTCTCGCCCTTGGCCAGCGCGTCCACTTCGGCCATCAGCTCAATGGGGCCGCCGGCGCCGGCGCCGCTGACCGCCTGATAGCTGGAGGCCACAATGCTTTCAATAGGACTGAGCTGATTCAGCGCATTGATGGCCACCAGCGATACGATGGTCGTGCAGTTGGGATTGGCAATGATGCCCTTGTGCCACTTTACATCCTCGGGATTGATCTCAGGGATAACCAACGGCACATCCTTATCCAGCCGGAATGCGCTGGAGTTATCCACAAACACGGCTCCCGCCTTGACGATGGCGGGTGCGTAGCGCTTTGCGATGTCGTTCTCCGCCGCGCCCAGCACCAGATCCAATCCCGCAAAGGCGCTGTCGGAGGCAGCCACCACCTCGGCCTCGCCGCCGTTAAAGGGCAGCTTGGTGCCGGCACTGCGCTCGCTGGCGATGGGACGCAGCTCCGCCACGGGGAACTTGCGCTCTTCCAGAATCTTCATCATTTCGCGGCCCACCGCACCGGTGGCGCCCAGAATACCTACCTTAAACTGCTTCATTTCGCAACTTCCTCCTTTACAAAGCTGTCATACAGAACCCGGACGGCCTGCTCAAAGTCTTTTTCCTCAACGCCCACGATGATGTTCAGCTCTTCGGGGCCCTGGGTGATCATGCGGATGTTCACGCCATGCTCGCCCAGCTTGCTGAAGATCTTACCGGACACGCCCAGCCGATACGCCATTTTACGGCCCACTGCCGCCACCACGGCGATATGCTCCGTCACCTTGATGGAATCAGGCTGCAGCTCCTGCTGGATCTCACCCAGCATGCTGTACAGGCAGGGCGCGACCTTGGCGGCTTCCACCACCAGTGACAGGGTGTCGATGCCCGAGGGGACATATTCCACATTAATCTGGTGCTTGGCCAGAATCGACAGGATCTTCAGCAGCGCTCCCGTTTCAGAAGACATACCGCTCTTGGCCACGGTGATGATGGAAAAGCCCTTCTTGCCCGCAATACCGGTGATAAAGCTGTCGTCCTGCCCTTCGTCATCAATACTGCTGAGGATCATGGTGCCGTCATGGGCGGGATCGTTGGTGTTGCGGATATTCAGGGGGATGTTCTTCTCCCGCACCGGGAACACAGTTCCCTCATGCAGCACCTGCGCACCCAGATAGCTCAGCTCCCGCAGCTCGCTGTAGGTCACACGGCGGATGGGGGCGGGATTTTCCACAATGCGTGGATCGGCCATCAGGATACCGGACACATCCGTCCAGTTTTCATAGACGTCGGCATCCAGCGCCGCCGCCGCCAGCGCGCCGGTGATATCGCTGCCGCCGCGAGTCAGCGTCACTACCCGCCCGTCGGGCATGGCGCCGTAAAAGCCGGGAATCACCACCCGCTGGCCGTCCGCCGCCTTGCGCAGGGCCTCATAGCTGGCCTCCTGATCCACTGTGCCGTCAAACTTGAACTGCAGCCACAGAGCCGCATCCAGAAACGTATACCCCAGATATTCCGCCATCAGCCGCGCCGCGAAGTATTCGCCCCGCGAGGCCAAATATTCCTGATCCGCCTCGCCGCTGGTCATTTTCCGCCACAGCGCGTCAAACTCGTCCTTCAGATCCAGCGCCAGTCCGCAGTCGTCCGCGATCTCCTGATAGCGCAAGCGGATCAGATCAAAGATCTTCTCGCAGGAAACGCCATATTTTATATGTGCGCTGCACAGATACAGCAGGTCTGTAACCTTATGATCCTCTTTGTTGCGTTTGCCGGGGGCGGACACCACAATCACGCGGCGGGCGGGATCGCTTTCCACAATCGCCTTTACCTTGGCAAATTGCACGGCGTCCGCCATGGAGGAGCCGCCGAATTTTGCTACTTTCAACATATCAATAGTCCTTTCATAGGGTGCAAAGGGTTTTCTCTCGTGGACAAATTGACAAATTCTGCAAATTTGTCTTTCGATAAAAAACACTTGACTTTTTACGGGGAACAATATATCATATTCATCGTGAAAATGCAAGGCGAAATTTTTGCTTTTTTCAGAAAAATTTTTGGGGAAAATACCCGGAGGAGATCCCTATGATGGAATATCAAAGCACACGCAGCGACGCGCTGCATGCCACGCCGGCCGAAGCAGTCCTGCAGGGACTGGCGCCTGACGGCGGACTGTACACCATGCCCGCCCTGTCGGAGATAAAGCTGGACTGGCGGGCGGTACTGAAGCTGGACACTCTGTCCATGGCCCGTGAGATCCTGTCGGCGCTGCTGCCCTCCTTTTCGCGGCAGGAGATGGACGCGCTGGTACACGCCGCCTATGAAGGAAAGTTTGAGACCCCGGATCTGACGCCCACCGTCCCGGTGGGAGACGACGCGGTGCTGGAGCTGTTCCGCGGCCCCACCAGTGCCTTCAAGGATGTGGCGCTGAGCATGCTGCCCCGGCTGATGACCGCCTCCCGGGAAAAGTGCGGTGTGTCCGACGAGATCCTGATTCTGACCGCCACCAGCGGCGACACGGGTAAGGCCGCCATGGCCGGTTTTCAGGATGTGCCGGGCACCCGGATCATTGTGTTCTATCCCTATGGCGGCGTCAGCGCTGTGCAGCAGTGGCAGATGGAAACGCAGGCGGGCCGCAATGTCTGCGTCTGCGCCGTCCGGGGCAACTTTGACGATGCCCAGACCGGCGTCAAGGAGATCTTTGCCGCCGTGGAGCAGCAGAAGCTGCTGGCGGGAAAGGGCGTGCGCCTGTCCTCGGCCAACTCCATCAACATCGGCCGTCTGGCACCGCAGGTGGTCTACTATTTCCGGTCCTATGCCGACCTGTGCCGCATGGGCCGCATCCGCGAGGGAGACTTGGTGGACTTCGCCGTGCCCACCGGCAATTTCGGTGATATTCTGGCCGGCTTTTTTGCCCGGGAGATGGGTCTGCCTGTGGGGCGGCTGGTCTGCGCCTCCAACGCCAACAATGTGCTGACGGACTTTCTGCGCACCGGCCGCTATGACCGGAACCGCCCCTTTTATAAGACCGTTTCTCCCTCCATGGATATTCTGGTATCCAGCAATCTGGAGCGGCTGCTGTTCCTGCTCAGCGGCGATGCCGCGCTGGTGGCGGAGCTGATGGCACAGCTGAAGGAAACCGGCGCCTATCAGGTGCCTCCGGCGCTGCTGGAAAAGATCCAGTGCGTTTTCTGGAGCGGCTGCTGCGATGATGCCGCTACCAAAGCCGCCATCGGCCGGCTCTGGCGCGAGCATCATTATCTGGCCGACACCCATACGGCGGTGGCATGGCAGGTGGCGCAGGACTACAAGGCCGCCTGCGGCGGCCATCACCCCGTGGTGGTGCTGTCCACGGCCTCGCCGTACAAGTTCCCCGCCGCCGTGCTGGAGGGTTTGGGAGAAGCACCGGGTGAGGATGAGTTTGACGTGATGCAGCGTCTCCATGCCCTGACCGGCGTCCCGGTTCCCCCCCATCTGGCGGATCTGCGGCAGCGTCAGGTGCGCCACCGCGATGTGATCGACCGGCAGGATATGCTGGCCTATGTGCTGAGAAAGGCAGGCGAAGCAGAATGGAACAGGTAACGATCCGTGTCCCCGCCACAACGGCCAATCTGGCAGCCGGCTTTGATGTGCTGGGCTGTGCGCTGGGACTTTATAACACGCTTTCCTTTACGCCATCGGACGAGCTGAGCTTTTCCGGCTGTGAGGAGCAGTATCAGAACGAACAGAATCTGGCCTATGTGGCCTATGCCCGGGTCTGGCAGGAGCTGCGCCGCGGCGATGTGCCGCCGGTGCATATCCACATCCAGTCCGAGATCCCGGTATGCCGGGGACTGGGTTCCTCCGCGGCGCTGATCGCCGCCGGTGCCGCCGCCGCCAATTATATGGCCGGCAAACCCTTTGACCGCCGCCAGCTGCTGGCCATGACCACGGAGATCGAGGGGCATCCCGATAATCTGGCCCCGGCGCTGTTGGGCGGCATGACCGCCTCCATGATGGCCGGCCGTCAGGTCTACACGGTGGAATACCTGCCCCATCCGGAGCTGCACTTTGTGGCCCTCTCTCCGGATTTCCCCCTCAGCACCCACGAAGCACGCCGCGCACTGCCTGCCATGGTGTCCCACAGTGACGCCGTTCGCAACGGGGGCTATCTGGCGGTGCTGCTGCGGGCGCTGGAGCAGGGCGACGAGGAGCTGATCGCCGTTTCGCTGCAGGATAGGCTTCATCAGCCTTACCGCCGCCGCCTGATCCCGGAATATGACCGGGTGGAGGCGTTGGCCAACCAGAACGGCTGCCGCGCGGTATGCATCAGCGGCGCCGGCCCCACCATTCTGTGCATCACCCGGGACGGGGACTTCGCCGCGCGGATGGAGCGCGCCGTGCTGCCGCTGGAGCACCGCTGGACGGTGCGGGATCTTCCCGTGGATTACCACGGCGCCATCCGTCTGTAAATCGTTTATGTCAAAAAAGCAGAGGGGATGCACTGCATCCCCTCTGCTTTGTGTCCTTTCTCGTGCAAGATTGACGTTGCGCTTTCGCCTATGCCGTGCTATGATAGCGGTGCTAAAAAAACGTTAGAAAGAAGGCGTTTCCTTGCAGGCATTTTCTATCGCATTTCATGCTATCGTGCCGCTGTTTCTCATCATTGCTCTGGGTTATCTGACCAAGCGCATTGGTTGGCTTAATCAGGAGGACGTGCGGCGTTTTAACCGCGTCACATTTTATACCTTTATGCCGGTGATGCTGTTCTATAATATTTACAGTTCCGATTTCTCTCAGGCGGTGCGGGCGCCCTATGTACTGCTGGTGGCCAGCTGCGCAGTTGGAATGATCCTCTTGTCCATTGTGATTACTCTTCCGCTGGAAAAAGAGGCTGCCCGGCGGGGCGTCATGATCCAAGCGGCCTTCCGCAGCAACTTTGTGCTGCTGGGTATGCCCATCGCCATGGAGCTGCTGCCCGGCGGCAATCTGGGCGTCACCGCGCTGATGATCGCCATCGTGGTGCCGCTGTATAATATCGCCGCCGTTCTGGTGCTGGAATATTTCCGCGGCGGAAAACCCAAAATCGGTAAAGTGCTGCTGTCGGTGGCAAAAAATCCGCTGCTGATCGCCTCGGTGCTGGGGCTGCTGGCCAAGGCGGTGCATCTGATGCTGCCGGGAGTGCTGGCCTCCTTTGCCAGCAAGATGAACAGCGCGGCCACCCCCGTGATCCTGCTGCTGCTGGGCGCTTCCTTTGAGAGCAGGGATCTGTCCTCTTATAAAAAGGAGCTGCTGATCTGTGTGGGACTGCGGCTGGTGATCTTCCCCGGCGCGATTCTGTCGCTGGCCATGGCACTGGGCATCCGGGGCATGGAGTTTGTCACGCTGCTGGCCTTGTGCGCCGCACCCACCGCCGTAAACTCCTTCAATATGGCCCAGCAGCTGGGTGGAGACAGTCAGCTGGCCGGCAGCGCCGTGGTGACCTCTACGGCTTTTTCGTGTGTCACCCTGTTCATCTGGATCACCCTGTTCAAGCAGTTGGGTGCCTTCTGAGCACCCAGGGAAAGGAGCATCTGCCATGGAAAATCCCAACATTCACCCCTCTGTATTCATAGCGCCCACCGCCACCGTGGTGGGCAACGTGCGTATCGCCGCCGACAGCAGCGTCTTTTTCGGTGCGGTACTCCGTTCCGAGCTGGATGAGATCACCATCGGCGAGGGCACAAACATTCAGGATAACTGCGTCCTCCATATCGAGCGTGGTCTGCCCCTGCATGTGGGCAGTGGCTGCACCGTGGGTCACAGCGCCATTCTCCACAGCTGCACCGTGGGCGACAACACGCTGGTGGGTATGGGCGCCATCGTGCTCAACGGTGCGGTGGTGGGCAGCAACTGCATCATCGGTGCCGGCGCGCTGATCCCCCAGCATGCCGTGATCCCCGACGGGTCGCTGGTCCTCGGCATCCCGGCCAAGGTTCGCCGCAGTGTGACGGAGGAGGAGATCGCGTCCAATCGCGCCAGCGCCGCCATGTACCGCGAGGAAGCAGCGGCGTACAAGACCCGCTATGCACTCCCCGCCGTGAAATAAGACATTGCACCCCTCTCTCACCCCCGTCGTTCGGCGGATACCGTTTATCGCCAAAAATCCGGGGGCCGCGGCATATACCGCGGCCCCCGGATTTTTCCGCATTTTTCATAAAATTCCGAAACCCGGCCATACTACCGGCAGCATCATCGGAAAAGAGGGATCTTTATGAAAACAAACCGTCAGGACGCCAATCTCCCCGCCCATGCGGCGCTGCGGGATATCGCCTGTGTGAATATCGACACCTCCGCCCCCTGCGCCCAGCGCATCAGGCAGTATGTAGAGCAGATCGGCGACCCCTATTGCTATACGGACAGCGGCATTGTGGTAAAGCTTGCCTACTCCGATACGGACGTAAGCCTGCAGGACCGCCTGCGGGCCTACGCGTGCAGTCTGTCATGATGCTGGCAGCGTTTCCCTGTTGACAAAAGCAAAGCGGGAAAGCATAATAGACCCGTCAGTGAAAATTACATTACTGCCCGGTGACGACAGCCAGAAACCGCTTTCCTGTATTTTTAGGAGGTACGTTTTATGGCTGCATTTTTTTGCCCACAAACCGAAGAACTCTCCGGACAGCATTGGTATGGCATCTCCTATCTCCGCTTGTCAAAGCTGGGCAAGCGCTATGAGAGCGAGAGTATCGACAACCAGCGCAAGCTGATCCGCGAGTTCGTACAGCACCACCCGGAGATCACGCTGGTTGGTGAGCAGGTAGACGACGGTTACACCGGCACCAACTATGACCGTCCCGGCTTCCGGGGCGTCATGAACGCTATCCGTGAAAAGAAAGCAAACTGCGTCATCGTAAAAGACCTGTCCCGCCTTGGCCGTGAGTACATCGAAACCGGCAAGTATCTGGAAAGCGTTTTCCCGGATATGGGCATCCGGTTCATCTCTGTCAATGACGATCTGGACAGTGAACACACGCCGCTGTGCGATGATATTTCCATCCCCATCAAGAACATCATGAACGAGGCATACTGCCGCAGTCTTTCTCAGAAGCTGCGGGCGCAGTTTCGTGTCCAGCGCAAGGCGGGAGAATTTCTCGGTGCCTTTGCCTGTTATGGATACCTGAAAGACCCTGCTGACAAGCACAAGCTCATCATTGATGAATACGCCGCTATGGTGGTTCGCACCATCTTTCAGCTGAAAATGGAGGGCTGCAGCCAGCAGGCCATCGCCAACCATCTCTCATCTGAGGGCGTTCTGCCGCCGGCGGCATATAAGCAGCAGCAGGGGCTGAAGTATCAATCTGGGTTTCAGACCGTCGGCGAAAATCCTGTATGGTCGCCCGCCGCGGTGCGGTCCATTCTGGAAAATCCCATCTATATCGGGACGTTGGTGCAAGGCAAGCGCGGAACACCCAACTATAAGATCAAGCAGATGAAGCTGCGCAGCAAAGAGGATTGGTGCGTTGTGGAGAAGAACCACGCACCTATTATCAGCGAAGAACTATTCACTTCGGTGCAGCACCTGCTGTCACTGGACACCCGCACATCCCCTTCCGAGGATGTGGTGCAGCCCTTGGCCGGAATGCTGTTCTGCGCCGATTGCGGCCGCGCCATGTGCAGGCGCAGCGTAAAGCGGGGCAACCGCACGTTTTACTACTACGTCTGCTCCACGAACAAGCGCTCCAAGCTGTGCAGCAGCCACTCCATTTCGCAGACTGCTTTAGAGGACGTGGTGCTGCGGGCCATCCAGAAGCAAATTGAGATGGTGGTCGATATTGACCAGTTGATCCACGAGATCGGTCAAAAGAGCATCCAAGCCGCCAAGCATCGGCAGTTGGATATGACCATCGAGGAAAAGGAGAAGCAGATCGCCGAGCAGAAGGAATACCGTATGCGTTTGCTGGAGGCTTTCCACGATGACCTGATCTCCCGCGCGGAGTATGACATGATGCGGCAACGCTATACGCAGCGGATCGACGCATTACAATCGTCCCTCGCCAGCCTGCACCAGCGGCGGCAAGCCTTGGAGGAAGGCACGGCAGACACCCGAAACTGGGTCGCCGAATATACCAAATTCAGGAAAATTGACAAGCTTACCCGTGAAATGGCGGCCGGATTGATCCGCAGGATCTCAGTATCCGAGGGCAAGCAAATTACGATACAGTTTAACTACGCCGACGAGCTGGCATCTTACCAGCAGATGATTGCAGCAGCTGCAAAGGAGGTGGGGTAAGCATGGCGAGGAAAAGCAAATATCTGACGGCCCAACCTCTGCCGGCAGCTTCAGTTTACTATCTGGCCGGGCAGTATGGCCGGTTGTCCGTAGAGGACGGTGACGACACCGAGCGCAATTCCATTGGCAATCAGGCGAAAATCGCTGACGCTTTCCTTGCGGAGCACCCCGATATTCAAATCGTCGAGCGGTACGCTGACAACGGCTATACCGGCATGAGCTACAACCGTCCGGCCTTTCATCAGTTGATGGCGGATGTGCGCAGCGGCAAGATCAACTGCATTATCATCAAGGACATCTCCCGCTTAGGACGCCATTTTGTCGAGACCAGCGAGCTGGTGGAGCAGATACTCCCCGCCATGAACGTGCGCCTTATCAGCGTCAACGACAACTATGACAGTCTCCTGCAGGATGCCGGCGCTGCCGCCTCTCTCACCATGCCGCTGAAAATGGTCATGAACGAGAACTACGCCAAGGATATCTCCCGCAAGATCCGCAGCAGCATCCACGCGCAGATGCGCAGCGGCACCTATCTGCCTTCGTCCGGCAGCATCCCCTACGGCTATCTCCGGAACGCCGCTGCCGCGTCCTATGATATAGACGCAGAGACCGCTCCGGTCGTCCGGCGTATCTTTGCCTTGCGCGCCGAGGGCATCAGCTTCCACGCCATCGCAAGGCGGCTGAATCAGGAGCATATTCCCTCCCCCGCCCAGCTGCGCTATCTGCGCGGCATGAACCGCTCCGATACGTACCGGGACGCGCTGTGGAGCCGAACCACCGTCCGCAAGATCACCGCCAACGACGTCTATATCGGCAACCGCACCTATGGAAAGGTATTCCGAAACCATTTGAACGAAAAAAAGAAACGTCAAAGCCCTGCGCAATGGACGGTCATCCCCAACGCGCATCCACCCATCATCAGCAAGGAGCTGTTTGACGAGGTGCAGCAGGTCAATCAGGTGGTTCTTGCCTCTCGCGCCGCCTATCGCTCAAGGCCGGATATCGGCGACGTACAGGCCGATCTTTTCCGCGGTAAGCTGTTCTGTGCGGAGTGCGGCAGTCCCGTGGGCGCCGCCAAAGGCTGCGCCCGGCACGGCGCACACTCGCCCAGTCGGCTGTTCTATGACTGCAATCGCTATCGCTACTCCGCGCATACCAGCTGTGCCAGCCACTACATCCGCCATGAGCGGCTGCTTGCCGCCCTCACTGACGTCTTAGACCAGCAGTTGACATTGGCTGTTGATGTGGAGCGGCTGATCCATGAAATCGACCATTCCGCCGAACTGACACAGGCGAAACAGGAAAAGCAAAATACCGCCGCAAGCTTGCACCTCCAGCGGCAGGGCCTTGAGCGGAAGCTGGATATGCTGATTCATGACCTGTCCGCCGGTCTCATCGGCCGCGAGGAATTCCTCTACGCAAAGGAGAAATACCGGGCAGAGCTCAACCGTATTCTCGCGGAGGAAGCCGCGCAAAAAAAGCAGGTCGAGCAAATGCAGAAAGGCTTATCTGCCGCGCAGACGTGGGTGCGCGGCATGCAGGAATATCAGCGGCTCCCCGCCATAACAAGGGAACTTCTTGATACCCTTGTCCAGCGCATTTCCATTCATGAGGATCGCAGCATCACGATCCAGCTCAGCTATGCTGACCCCTTCGCCGCACTGCGGCCCTACCACACACCGGCAAAGGAGGCTGCTCGCTGTGACTAAAGCCACTTCCGGTCTCATGATCTGCTACTACCGCCTTTCTTCGGAGGATGGCGACGTGGCGCGCGGAAATGCCGCGGAGAGCTCCAGTATCTCTGCGCAGCGCCTCTGCGTGCAGAATTTCCTCGCGTCCCGTCCTGATCTGGAGGGAACCGTTGAGGAGATCGTAGATGATGGCTACACCGGCACCAATATGAACCGTCCCGGTATACAGCGGCTGCTGTCGCTGGTAAAGTCCGGAAGCGTCAGGACGATCATTGTCCGTGACCTCTCCCGTTTTTCCAGAAACTTTCTGGAGGGCGGTCACTATCTGGAGTTTGTGTTTCCGGCGTATGGCGTCCGCTTCATCTCCATCAACGACCACTTTGACAGCGCTGACTATGGTGAATCCACCGGCGGTCTGGAGCTGGGCATCACCAACCTGCTGAACCAGCTATACAGCCGCGACCTGTCCCGCAAAATCAAAAGCGTAACAGACCGCAAAAAATTGAATGGCGAATATGCTTTCGGCGCGGTGCCTTACGGCTATCAAAAAGGTGAGCAGAAGAACACTATCGTAATCGACCAAGCGGCCGCCGATGTCGTCAGGCAGATATTTCAGTGGGCCTCGCAGGGCATCAGCATCACGCAGATCGCACAGCGGCTGAATGCGTCCGGTACCGAGACTCCCTCCGCCTATCTGGCGAAAGTCCGAGGCCGCTACAAGGTGCGGAAGTTCTGGACATATGAATCCGTCCGGAACATTCTCCAAAACCGCATTTACACCGGCGATACGGAGGCGTTCAAATCCCATGTGGTCAAGGTCGGCAGCAACCGCACGAAACTGCTCCCCGAAGCGGAGCGCCCCATCATCCCCCATACGCACGAACCCATCGTGTCGCGGGAGCTATATTTTCTTGCCCGCAGCACCGTACAGAAAACGGCGCCGAAAACGCCGACAGGAAACACGCCAAATCTGCTGCAGTCCTATCTCGTCTGCGGCTGCTGCGGAAACCGTCTGGTGAAGGGTAAGGCCTCCAACAAGAACTGGCGCTGCGCGTCGGCACGCTATGTACCGGAAAGCGGCTGCGCCGAGGTCTGTATCTCCGACGCCGACTTGCAAGCTATTCTGATTCGTGCGATCAACATGCAATGCCAACTGCGGGACGCCCGGCTTGAGACCTATCAGCGTGAATTCGAGCGCCACACCTCTAAACGCCGCGCCATTCATGTAAAAATGCAGAGAGTTCAAGCTGAGATCCACCGCAAGCAGGAGGAGCTTATGTCGCTCTATGAGGCGCATGTGGGCGGCCAACTGTCAAAAGAGTCCTTTACAGAAAAACGGGAAAGCCTTCTCCGTGCACAGAACGAAAAGAAGCGGCAGCTCGCCCAGTTGGAAAGCGATTGGGAACTGCTCTGGGCGGAGGAGGAAACCGCCAAAAAGGAAGAACGGCAAGCCTCTGCCCTCTCTTCGTACCATGAAATAAGTGCTTTAGACCCTGCTCTTATGCGGGAGCTTGTCCGCGAGATAAAAGTATATAACCGGAAAACCATCCAATTCGTCTGGCGATTTCAAGATCTTTCCGGCGAGCTTTATCCGCAAAACCCCTGATTTTTTTGTTGTCCCATATTGACATCAACCGTGAGCGGCAGTCCCATTCTCCAAAATGGAAAATTTGTGGGCGCCGTGACCCATGTCCTGATCGACGATCCCACCCGCGGCTATGGGATCCTGATGGAAAACATGCTGAAAATAGCTGGTTGAGAGGAGGCGTAAACGTGCGTTCCCTGTTGATTTGTGATACCACCCGCGAAGAGCGGGAGGAAATCGTCCGTCAGGCGCTGAATGCCTGCGGCGGCAGCTGCGAAGGCTGCAGCGGCTGCGGCAATTCCGGCGGCGGTCGGACGGAAAGCATCTATCAACCCTATATTGACGGCGAAATGGAGCTGTTTGAGCTTAACGAGGCGTATTCTGCCGGCTGCCGGCTGATCCGCTGACACGCAAGGCAGCGAAAACAATAAGATAGGGGGCGGCACATGCTGCCCCCTATCTTATTGTTTCCGCCCAGGAAACCGCCGTCGTGCAACAAGTGGCGGCACAGTGCGGACAACAGTTGCTTTTTATCACAAATTACAAAAAATACAAAATATTTTTCCCAAGAATATGGTGTAATTTCCACATCCGTTGTTGACAACAGATCGATACTTTGTTAAAGTAATGTCAATGATGAGGGTGGGAGGAACCGTCATCGGAAAAGCAATGCCCCAAACCAACAAAGCAGGCTGCTTCGCCGCACAGCGGTGACGCAGCGAAAAAACCGTTAGGAGGATTACAAATTGAAAGATTGGGATCGTTTAATCACGGTGGAACAGATGGAAGCCGCCACGGCCGCGCTGCTGGAAAACGGCGTCAAGGTCGGCGCGGATTCCTGGCAACAGCGCGCAAAGAACCAGACCCCTCACTGCGGCTTCGGTGAAGCCGGCACCTGCTGCCGTATTTGCTCCATGGGCCCCTGCCGCATCACCCCCAAGGCCCCCCGCGGCATCTGCGGTTGCGATGTTCACGGCATCGTCGGCAGAAACTACCTGCGCTTTACTGCCGGTGGCTCCGCCACCCACTCCGACCATGGTCGTGAGATCATGCACACCCTGTACCAGACCCGCGAGGGCGGCAACTATCAGGTCAAGGATCCTGATAAGCTGATCCGCATCGCCAAAGAATGGGGAATCGAAACCGAGGGCAAGGACATCTATGACCTGGCCCATGAGGTCGCCGAGATCGGCCTGCTGGAATACGGCAAACCCTTCGGCGTGCAGCGTTTCCTCAAGCGCGCGCCCGAGCATACCCAGAAGCTGTGGAATGAGGCCGGCATCGAGCCCCGCGCCATCGACCGCGAGGTTTCCCAGTCTCTGCACATGACCCATATGGGATGTTCCTCTCTGCCTGAGGCGCTGATCCGCCAGTCCCTGCGCGCCGGCCTGTCCGACGGTTGGGGCGGCTCCATGATGGGCACCGAGTTCTCCGACGTCATGTTCGGTACCCCCAAGCCCATCAATACCACCGCCAACATCGGCGTGATGGAGAAGGATAACGTCAATATTATCGTTCATGGCCACGATCCCTCCCTGTCCGAGATGATCGTGTTCTACGCCAACGACCCCGAGATGATCGCCTATGCCAAGGAAAACGGCGCCAAGGGCATTACCGTGGCCGGTGTGTGCTGCACCAGCAACGAGGTCACCATGCGTCACGGTATCCCCATGGCCGGCAACTTCCTGAGTCAGGAGAACGTGGTGCTCACCGGCGCCTGCGAGGCCATCGTGGTGGACGTGCAGTGCATCTTCCCCGCGCTGGGTCCCCTGAGCAAGTGCTTCCATACCAAGTTTATCACCACCTCTCCCATCGCCCGCATCCCCGACTCCGATTTTATCGAGTTCCATGCCGAGAGCGCCGGTGAGAATGCCAAGGCCATTGTCAAAACCGCCATTGAAAACTTCAAGAACCGCCGCCCCGAGCTGGTCAACATCCCCGACCTCAAGACAAAGGCCCGCGTGGGCTACTCTCTGGAGGCCATCAAGAAGGAGCTGGACGGCGTGTGCAACTCCCATGTGGATACATACGGCACCACCAAGCCCCTGATCGACTGTGTCAAGGCCGGCGTGCTGCGCGGCGCCGTGGCCATGGTGGGCTGCAATAACCCCAAGGTCCGTCCCGATACCGCTCATATCGAGCTGATGAAGAAGCTGCTGAAGAACGACATCATCGTGATTCTCTCCGGCTGTTCCGCTCAGGCTGCCGCCAAGGCCGGCCTGATGGACCCTGAAGCCAAGGAATACTGCGGCGAAGGACTCAAGCGCGTGTGCGAGCTGGTGGGCATTCCCCCTGTTCTGCACATGGGTTCCTGCGTGGATATCTCCCGTATGATGCTGCTTGCCTCCGACATCGCCAAGGATTGGGGCATCAACATTTCCCAGATCCCCCTGTGCGGCTGCGCTCCCGAGTGGATGAGCGAAAAGGCCGTTTCTATCGGCAACTATGTTGTCGCCACCGGCATCGACACCTATCTGGGCGTGGATCCCTATACCAAGGGTTCCAGCGAAGTGGTGGAACTGCTGCAGGGCGAGCACGGCGTCAAGGATTGGGTCGAGGCCCGCTTCATCGTTGACACCGATATTGAGAGTCTGGGCGACAAGATGATCGCCGGTATCGAAGCCAAGCGCGCCGCGCTGGGCATCTGATCGTATCTCAAACAGGAAAGGCCAAAGTAATGAAAGTAGCCATTACCGGAAAGGGCGGCGTAGGCAAAACGACGCTCTCCTCCACGCTGGCCCGCCTGTACGCCGACGAAGGGCGTACCGTGCTGGCCGCCGATGTGGATCCTGACGCCAATCTGGGATTGGCGCTGGGCCTGACGGAGGAGGAGGTCAACTCCATCACCCCTATTTCCAAAATGCGTCAGTTGGTAGAAGAGCGCACCGGCGCCACCTATACCAATAAATTCTTCAAACTGAACCCACAGGTCAGTGATATTCCGGATAAATTTGCCCGCGATATCAACGGCGTCAAGCTGCTGGTGATGGGCACGGTAGAGACTGGCGGCGGCGGCTGCGTCTGTCCCGAGCATGTGATGCTCAAGTCGATCCTCTCTGCACTGGTGTTCCGTAAAGATGACGTGGTCATCATGGATATGGAGGCGGGCCTTGAGCATCTGGGCCGGGGTACCGCCGGGTGCATGGATCGCTTCATCGTGGTCATCGAGCCGGGTGCCCGCAGTGTGCAGACCTATGAAAAGGTCAGGCAGCTGGCGGCGGATCTGGGCGTGACCCGTGTGGATGTGGTTGCCAACAAGATTCGGGACGACGCGGATCGTGAATTTGTCCGCTCCCGCATCCCCGAGGAGAACCTGCTGGGCTTTATCAGCTACGATGCCGAGGTCATCGACGCTGACCGGCGTGGTCTTTCTCCTTACGATGTAAGCCCCCGGGCCGTGGAGGAAATCCGGGCCATCAAGGCGCGCATCGATGAAACATGAATATTGAAAGGATGAAATAGATCAATGGGATTATTTGACAGAGTATTCAGAGGCTCCGACGAGATGTTTGCCAAGGCGGAGGCAGAGATCAACGCCGTCGTTGCCGAACTGGGCGAGTCCGCACCCATGAAGATGCCGGACACGGCCTACTACCTGTCCTGCATTTATGCCTATCTGGGCAAAAAGGTCACCACACTGAGTGAGCTGCGCGATACCCTGAACGATGTAAAGGCCATGATGACCCGTGAGCAGAAGACCAAGGATATCTTCACCTCCGGTGTTGGCACGGCCATCGCCGCCGAGATGATCGAGGCGTGCAAGTATGCCCGCAACCCCGATCCCTATGCCGGCACCAAATACCACGGCCACTTCACGGATGCCGAGGTGCGCACGCTGGGCGTTCCGCTGGTCACCCGGGATATCCCCGGCTTTGTGGTCATGATCGGCCCCGCCCCCACCAAGGAGGAGGCGCTGGAGACCGTCAAGGGCTATCAGTCCCGCGGTATCTTCGTGTTCCTGATCGGCGGCATCATTGACCAGCTGCTGGAGTGCGGCATGACCATGAACTTTGATGTCCGCGTTGTTCCCGTGGGCGAGGATATCTGGTCTGTGGGGCACATCATCTCTCTGGTGGTCCGCGCCGCCTTCATCTTCGGCGCTGTCCAGCCCGGCGATTATGACGGCCATATCGACTACTCCTTCCACCGCATCTTCGCCTTTGTCAACGCCTATGCCCCCGTGCCCGATATCACCGTGGCCTGCGGCGCCGGCGCCATTCAGCTGGGCTTCCCCGTCATCACCAACGATACCCATGATATGTGGTCCGTGCCCAAGTCCCTCATTATCAACGAGAATACCAGAGACTGGATCGAGACCTCTCTGGAGGCCCGCGACATCAAGATCAAGGTCACCAATATCGACATCCCTGTGGCCTTCTCCAACGCCTTCGAGGGCGAGATCATCCGCAAGAATGACACGCAGATTGAGATTGACGGTTCTCGCGTGGACTGCTGCGAGTTCTGCCGCACCGAGGAGCTTCAGAATATTGAGGATCACGCCATCATTCTCGATGGTCCTGACTTTGATGAGTTTGAGCCCGGTTCCAAGATCTGCCTGACCATCACGCTGGAGGTGGGCGGCAAGTCCTGGCAGACCGATTTCGAGCCGGTCGTGGAGCGTAAGTTCCATAACTTCCTCAACTGCATCGAGGGCGTGATGCACACCGGCCAGCGCGACATGATCCGCGTCCGTGTGTCCAAGTCCGCATTTGACGCCGGTTTCCGCGCCCGCCATCTGGGCGAGGTGCTGTACGCCAAGGTCAAGGGCGAGTACGAGAGCGTGGTGGATAAGTGTCAGGTTCGTATCTGCACCCGGCCCGAGGGCTGTAAGGAGATCCGGGCCAAGGCCAACGAGGCGTTTGTGGCCCGTGACGCCCGCTTGAAGTCCATGACCGATGAATCTGTGGATAAGTTCTATACCTGCATCCTGTGTCAAGCCTTCTCCCCCAGCCATGTCTGCATCGTCACCCCCGAGCGTCTGGGTCTGTGCGGCGCCGTGTCCTGGCTGGATGCCAAGGCCACCAATGAGCTGGATCCCAACGGCCCGTGCCAGATCGTTCCCAAGACCCGCTGCACCGATGAGCGTCTGGGCGCCTACGATGATGTCAACGAGGCTGTCTGCAAGTATTCTCACGGTGCGCTGGAGCGTGTGACGCTGTATTCCATTCTGGAGGATCCCATGACCTCCTGCGGCTGCTTCGAGTGCATCTGCGGCATCGAGCCTATGTCCAACGGCGTGGTCATCACCAACCGCGAGCATGTGGGCATGACCCCTCTGGGCATGAGCTTCTCCGAGATGGCCTCCATGACCGGCGGCGGCGTCCAGACCCCCGGCTTCATGGGCCACGGCAAGCAGTTCATCGCCTCCAAGAAGTTCCTGGCCGCCGAGGGCGGCATGGGCCGCATCGTGTGGCTGCCCAAGGAGCTGAAGGAGCAGATGGCAGATCGCATCAACGCTACCGCCAAGGAGCTGTACGGCATCGATAACTTCACCTCCATGATCGCCGATGAGACCGTCACCACCGACATGGAAGAGCTGTATACCTTCCTGACCGAGGTGGGCCACCCCGTTCTGGAGATGGAACCCCTCATGTAAGAAAGCCTTATAAAAGCAAAAGCCGGCCCCGGACGAAAAGTCCGGGGCCGGCTTTTTGCTGACGGCTGCCGCTGTGGGCCTATGTGAACCGCAGCCAGGCGGTATATGTACCGAAAATGGGCGGTAATGGTACCCCAAATGGGCGGTATATGCACCGCTTTCGCCCCTTAAAATAATGCTCTTACCCGGTTTTCTGCCGCAGTCAGAACGGCGTCCGCGCTCGCGCCCAACGTTTCCCGCAGCCATTTCCCTTCAGAAAATGTTCCTTCCACATGGTCCACGCGAAACGCTCCGGCATCGCACCCCAGTCCCACAAAACCGCCCAGAGAAGCCACTTTCCGGACATTTTTCTGCGCCGTGTGCAGGATCCGCCGCAGCACCGCGTCGTCATACCGGCCGCTGCCAATGAGATTGCCGATGGTGGACAGGGTCGGCACCCACACCGTGTGGCTCTCTGCCAGTATGCGGCAGGCTTCGTCATCCAGATATGCGCCGTGCTCAATGCTGTCCACACCTGCCGCCACGGCGTTTTTCACCGCCGCCGCACCGTTGCAGTGCACCATGACGGCGTATCCCATGTCGTGCGCGGCGGCGATCAGATCGTGCATTTCTCCGCCGGTCAGCGGCTCCTCTGTCAGGACGCCGCAGGCGGAAAAATCCATCAATCCTGACACCATCAGCTTAATAAAATCCGCGCCCGCCGCTTTAGCCTCCGCCAGCAAGGCGTGGTACTCTGTCAAGTCCGACCATCCCCGGCCGATGAAGCTGCCGTAGTGACCCTTCTTGTAGATGGGGAATGCCGGGGTACGGTAGATGATGCCGTACTCCAGGGCCAGCTCTCTGGCCCGCAGGCATACGCCGAACCGGTCGCCGCCATCCCGGAGATAGGTGATACCGGCCGCCTGATAGGCGGCCAGCCGGCGGCGGATCAGCGCATCGTCCGGGTGCGGCCGGTGGGCGGCAATGGCAGCGCGCCAGTCAGATCCGGAAAGCAGCATATGAATATGCAGATCAGCAAACATGGGCATCTCCTTGTAAAACCAAAGCGGCAGGGAAGCGCCTGCCGCTTTGGGATCATTTGGTTTCTTCAACAGCGCGGATCACATCGCCCAGCAGGTAAAGGGAGCCGTAGCACAGCACCGTGCCGCTTTTACCCGCGTGGTCAATGGCCAGCCGCACGCCCTCCGCCACCGTATCGCAGGCGGTAACAGGCTTTCCGAAGCTGGAAAGATATCCTGCCAGCTCCTGCGCCGTCAACGCCCGGGGATTATCCGGTGTGACGGTGATGAACTCCGCCGCGTGATCCGCCACGCTGCGGTACATACAGTGGTAATCCTTATCCCCCAGCACGCCGGTCAAAATGGTAAGCGGTCGGTCGGGCAGATAGTCGGTGATATTTTGGGCCAGCGCCTGAATACACTGGGGATTGTGACCGCCGTCAATGAGGAACAGCGGCTCCCGGCCAATGATCTGGAACCGCCCCGGCCACGCGACATGAGCCAGTCCCTGCCGGATATCGTCCTCGCTGATCTGCCAGCCCCGCTTTTGCAGCACGGCCAGCGTGGTCAGCGCCACAGCGGCGTTATGCATCTGGTGCTCGCCCAGCAGCGGCAAATGCAGTCCGGTCAGGCCGCCAAAATCAAAAATCTGCCCCTCCAGCGAACGGGAACGAAGATGCAGTCCCGCAAAATCCACCTTATGAAGCGCTGCGCCTACCTCGCTGCAGCGCTGCTCCACCACAGCCTCCACACCCGGCGTAGAACGGTACAGCACCGCGTCGCAGCCGGACTTGATGATGCCGCTCTTGGTAGCGGCGATCTTCTCCAGCGTGTCGCCCAGCACCTCGGTATGGTCAAGACCGATGTTGCACAGCACGGCCGCCTCCGGAGCGCCGATGACATTGGTGGCATCAAATTCACCGCCCATGCCCACCTCGCACACCACAATATCGCATTGGCGGCGGGCAAACCAGGCAAAGGCGATGGCGGTGACCATCTCAAACTCGGTTGGCTGTTCAAAAATCCGGTCAGCCAGCGGCTTGATCTCCGCAGTGATGGCGCACAGCTCCTCATCGGGGATCATCTCACCGTTGATCTGCATCCGCTCGTTGAAGCGGGTGATATAGGGCGAGGTATACAGGCCGGTGCGGTAGCCGGCCTTTCGCAGCACAGAGGCGATCATGGCACAGGTGGATCCTTTGCCGTTGGTGCCGGTAACGTGGACAAATTTCAGCGTTTGTTCCGGGTGTCCCATCTCATCCAGCAGCGCGTTGATACGCTCCAGACCCGGAATGCTGCCTTTCCAGCAGACGGCATGAATATAGTGCAGGGCTTCTTCAAGTGTCATTGACCGGATGCTCCTTTCCCGGCGGGGGCGGCCACGGCCGGCCACACGCCGGTGGCAGAAAATACGCGGGAGCGGCACAGCACCCACACCAGCAGCACATCCAGCACGCCGGTGACGGCGAACTGCACGCTGCGGGTGGCCAGCTTGGCAAGGAAGAAAGCCATCTTACTCTCGCCGCCGTAGATCAGGGCCAGCGAGCCGCTCTGGTACAGGATGGATCCCAGCACGATCGCCGGCAAAAAAGCCACGGCAATGCGCAGGGGGGAGACCTTTTGGGTCAGCCACGGACGGAACAGGCCTGCGGACAACCCATAAAGCATGGGCGGCACGCAGAAAATGGGGTTATATCCATAAGGGGTAAAGAGACAGCCGATAAAATCGGCGGCAAAGCCGGTCAGCGCACCAGGCAGCGGGCCAAAAAGCATGCCGGCAATGAAGATGGGCACCGCCTCAATGGAAAAACGGGTAGTCTCGTTGGGCATAGGGATCAGCAGACGCGCCAGAATGACGCTCAGCGCCGTCAGCAATGCGCAGATGGCAATGGAACGCACGCTCCACCGCGGCTTGGGGGAAAATTTGTTTTCGGGCATAAAAAAGGCCTCCTAACTAAAATAGTGGGAGGAGGTTGGGGAACGCTATGCGATTGTTCCGGACGCGGCGAATACCGCGCTGTGCAACAGCGGATGCGAAGAGACATCGCGGAGCAGGCTCCTTCGTCCGGCGGCAACCTCCCATCCGACCGGCACTTAACGCGTCACTTCTACTCTTGCAGCAGGGAATTGCATGAAAACAGGGACTTTTTCTCATGCAAACGCTGTGTGCATCATACAGGATGTTACGGGAAAATACAAGCGAAAACAGGGAAAAAGATTTTTTTCGTCATATTGTCAAAATATTCACATACCAATGTGGTCCTTTTCACAACAGGAACGAAGGGAAACGAAACACGGGGAAATGAAATGGCAGTTTTGTGTGGATTGCACGAAATAATGGTTGACAAAGTCGCATGTTTTCCAGTATAATTTTTAATTGTAGAAAAAATAACAATCGGAGCAACCAGAGGAGGAGCGCCATGTGCCTTTCATCTGTTTACGCGGACAGCATTGACCGCGAAAACTTACTTTTGGCAAACGTCCAGCGCATCGAGTGCGAGGATGGCTATGTGGTGTTGACGGACGTACTTGAGCGCCAGCAGCGCGTGAGAGGACGCCTTGCCGTTGTGGATCTGGTGGAGAACACGGTCACGATCCAGGTGGAGAGGTAGATCGTTCCGGCCTGTTTGCAGGGACGAGGGAAAAGTCCCCGGCAAGCAGGTCGTTTTTCTTTTGAGTGCAAAGGAGACGGCTATGAAACGCTATGAAGTGGTGCGGGAGATTGAGAACAACTGCAAGCGCAATCAGATGCGGGACGTTCTGTTTTTCGAGGTGGAGACCGATGATCCGGTGGAATGGGTCCGGCAGGAGATCAAGGGGAAATCCGTGGAGATCACCGCCGAAACCAACAGCCGGGGCGAGCTGACCGTGTTTGCCGAAAGTGCGGGACTGCCTCAGAAATTCTTCTTTACCGAGATCTGAAGAGCGTTTCTTTTTCGGCAGGACAGAGGCGGTGCCCCGCCGGCTATGCTTGTATCTATATCCCGGTGCCGGGATCAGATAAATATTGTTATTGTAAGGATACTAAGGAGGTAACTATGAGCGTTAAGGACATCTTCAGCAAGAGAGCTGCGTTTTCTTTTGAGGTGTTTCCCCCCAAGACCGATGTCGGCATGGAGAAGCTCTGCGGTGAAAACGGCGTTCTTGAGAAGCTGTATACCTTGAATCCCGACTACATCTCCTGCACCTACGGCGCAGGCGGCTCCAACGTGGGCAAGAACCTGGAGGTTCTGGACAAGATCAAGAAGGACGGCAAGTGCACTCCCGTTACCCATTTCACCTGCATCGGCAACACCAAGGAGGGCATCCGTGAGCAGCTGCAGAACTATCTGGATCACGGCATTGACCATATGCTGGCCCTGCGCGGCGACCTGCCCTTCGGCTGGGAAGGCACCGGCGGCGACCTGCACTATGCCACCGAGCTGGTGAAGTTTGTCCGGCAGGAGTTTGGCGACAAGTTTACCATCGCCGTGGCCGGCTCTCCCGAGGGTCACATCGCCTGCCGCTCTCTGGAGGCGGATATCGCCTTCCTGAAGCAGAAGCAGGACAACGGCGCCGACTACATCATGACCCAGCTGTGCTGGGATATGGACCAGTTCCGTTACTGGCTGGACGCCATCCGCGCCGCCGGTATCACCATGCCCGTGGATGTGGGCATCATGCCCATTCTGGATCAGGCCGCCACCATCAATATGGCCCTCAGCCGCAACGGCTGCGTGATGCCCCGCGCCCTGTGCGAGATCATCTCCAAGAACTGGATTTTCCCCAATCCTTTCTCCGTGGGTCTCAAGACCGCCAAGGGCGACGAAGCCTGCTTCGATGCCGATGTGGAGGGCAAGAAGGCCTCCTTCAAGGCTGCCGGTATCGAATACACCATCAACCAGATCGACGAGTACCGCGCCTGCGGCGTGGACGGCATCCACCTGTACGCCCTGAATAAGTACGACGATGTGGCCTGCATCGCCAAGGCTGCCGGTCTGCTGGATCTGATCTGAGAAACAACTCGGTAAGCCGCGGGAAGCGGCACTTTCCGCGGCTTACCATAAAAGGAAGAATCGAACTATGGGAAAGACACATATCATTGCAGTGGCCGGCAAAGGTGGCGTCGGCAAAACGACCACCTGCGGCATGATGATCGACTATCTGTGCAAGGCGGGCAAGGGTCCGCTGCTGGTGGTGGATGCTGACGCCAATTCCAACCTCAACGAAGTGCTGGGCGTGGAGGTCGAGACCACGCTGGGCGATATCCGCGAGGAGATGGCTCAGGCCGAAAAAAACGGCACCGTGCCGCCCAGTATGACCAAGGCGGATTATGCTGAAATGAAATTCAGCTCCGCCCTGATCGAGGAGGACGACTATGACATGCTGGTCATGGGCCGAACTCAGGGCAAGGGATGCTACTGCTTTGTCAACGGCGTGCTGAAAACACAAATCGACAAGTACGTTGGAAACTACAAATACATGGTCATCGACAACGAGGCCGGGTTGGAGCATATCAGCCGCGGCACGCTGCCCCATGTGGACACCATGCTGCTGATCTCCGATTGTTCGCGGCGGGGCGTTCAGGCGGCGGGTCGTCTGGCGGAGATGATCCGCGAGCTGGAGCTGAAACCCGGAACCATGAAGCTGATCGTCAACCGCGCGCCCAATGGGGAACTGAACCCCGGCGTGGCGGAGGAGATCGAAAAATACCACCTGGAGCTGGCCGGCGTACTGCCCCAGGACGATATGGTTTACGCCTATGACTGCGAAGGAAAACCCAGTTCTCAGGTGCCCGACAGCGCGCCTGTCAAAAAGGCGCTGGCCGGGATCATCCGGGAATTGAATCTCTAAAATATCGACAAAGTAAGGGGGATCTGTTAAGATGTCTTTTGTTCCCAAGAAACAGACGTACAATGCCCGCATCAACGAGGTGGTTGTGGGTGTTGGCGACAAGGCTGTCGCCATCGGCGGCCAGAATGTACTGGCCTTCCACACCTTTGACGGTGAGATCGCCAACGCGCCCAAGATCGGCGTGGAGCTGACCGATGCCGGTATGGCCATGTGCACCATGCCCGGCGAGCAGAAATTCTACGAGGGCTGCACCACCGTGGCCGACATGGCCAAGCGTGCCGCCGAGATGGAGGGCGCTTCCTTCATCTGCCTGCATCTGGAAGGCGCTGACCCCAACGGCGAAAACAAGAGCGTTGACGAGTGCGTGGCGCTGGCCAAGTCCGTGGCCGACGCCACCGACATGCCGCTGGTGATCATGGGCTGCAAGAATATCGAAAAGGATACCGAGCTGTTCAACAAGATCGCCGAGGCGCTGGCCGGCAAGAATATTCTGGTGCTGTCCGCCCGCGACGAGAACTATAAGGCCATCGGCGCAGGCGCAGGTCTGGCTTACGGCCAGAAGGTGGGCGCCGAGTCCGCCGTGGACATCAACCTGGCCAAGCAGCTGAATACCGTCATGACCCAGCTGGGCGTCAACGCCCAGTCCATCGTGATGAACATCGGCTCCGCCGCCGCTGGTTACGGCTTCGAGTATGTGGCCTCCACGCTGGATCGCGTGAAGGACGCCGCTCTGAGCCAGTCCGACGCCATGCTGCAGATGCCCATCATCACCCCCGTGTCCGCCGACACCTGGGGCGTGAAGGAGTCCATCATGCCTGAGGCGGATATGCCCGAGTGGGGCTCTCAGGAAGAGCGCGGCATCGAGATGGAGATCGTTACCGCTGCCGCCGTGCTGGCCAGCGGCTCCGACGCCGTCATCATGCGCCACCCCGAAGCCATCCGCACCATCGCCGCCATGATCGGCGAATTGGTCTGATGCGGAAAGGAGGAAGCAAACAATGGCTGTTAAAGGATTAGATATTTTCAAGCTGTCTCCCAAGAAGAACTGCAAGGAGTGCGGCGTTCCCACCTGCATGGCTTTCTGCATGAAGGTCGCTCAGGGTGCTCTGCCCATCGAGAAATGTCCCTATATGTCCGCCGAGGCTATCGCCCTGCTGAGCGAGGCCACCGCGCCCCCCATGAAAACCATCGAGGTGGGCGGTATGAAGCTGGGCGGTGAAACCGTCATGATGCGTCACGAAAAGACCTTTGTCAACCGCAACCGTTTTGCCGTGTCCCTGTGCACCTGCATGGACGATGCCGCCGTGGACGCCAAGATCGCCGAAATGAAGGCCGTGGATTATGAGCGCATCGGCGAGCGCGAGTATGTGGAATTTCTGCTGGTTCACGACGGCGGCGACGGCGCACGTCTGGCCGAGCTGTGCAAGAAGGCTGCCGCCACCGAGCGCGCCGTCATCATCGACACTGACAGCGTGGACAACGCCAAGCTGGCGCTGGCCGCTATCGGCGAGACCAAACCCGTGCTGAACGGCGCCAGCAAGGATAACTATGAGGCTATGAGCGCGCTGGCGGTGGATGCCGGCGTGGTGCTGGGCGTAAAGGGCACCGATCTGGCGGAGATCCACGACACCGTGGCCGCGCTGGAGAAGCTGGAGAACAAGAACCTTATCATCGACGTGACCGGCGCCACCATCAAGGAGACCTTTGCCAACGCCGTGCTGGTGCGCCGTACCGCCCTGAAGGACGGCGACCGTACTTTCGGCTATCCCTCTATCGTCAATCTGGCCAAGCTGTGCCGGGGCGATGTGCATATGGAGACCGCACTGGCTTCCGTGTTCACCATGAAGTACGGCTCCATCGTGGTGATGGAGACCATGCGCTACGCCGAGGCGCTGCCGCTGTACGGCCTGCGCCAGAACGTGTTCACCGATCCTCAGAAACCCATGAAGGTGGAGCCGGGCATCTATCCCATCAATGGCGCAACTCCCGACGATCCCTGTGCGCTGACCGTGGACTTTGCCCTGACCTACTTCCTGGTGTCCGGCGAGCTGGAGCGCTCCAAGGTGCCCGTGAACCTGCTGATCACCGATGCATCCGGCATGTCCGTGCTGACCGCGTGGGCCGCCGGCAAGTTCTCCTCCGGCTCCATCAAGAAGTTCTTTGATGAGTACGACATCGCCGGGAAGATCAATAGCCGCACCCTGATCATCCCCGGCAAGGCCGCCGTGATGAAGGGCGACATTCAGGATAAGCTGCCTGACTGGAACGTGGTGGTCGGCACCCGCGAGGCGGTGGAGCTGGTGAAGTATCTGCGCGACGGCGATTATGTCAAGGCCGCCGAGGCCGTGGCCGCCGCCAAGAAGCCTGCCGAGGAGAAGAAGGCCGTGGACGCCGATGCGCCGCTGGACTTCGAGAAGATCTCTATGTCCATCCCCAAGATCGACGTGGTGGATATGGGCGTGAGTTACAAGCAGCGCGATCCCAACTCCCCCAAGTTCGTCACCATCGGCGAGCGCATCCACTGCATCAGCCCCGTGATCCGCGAGGCCATGAACACCATGAACCCCGAGCCTATCCTGAAGCGTGCCGCCGAGCAGATCAAGGCAGGCGCCACCTATCTGGACGTCAATATCGGCCCCGCCGAGTCCAACGGCCCCGAGCTGATGACATGGGCGGTCAAGCTGCTGCAGGAGAACTTCAACAATGTGCCTCTGGCGCTGGATACCGCCAACAGGAAGGCCATCGAAGCCGGTATCCATGTGTATAACCGCACCAACGGCAAGCCCATTGTCAACTCTGCTGACGCCGGTTCCCGTATCTCCAATATCGATCTGGCCGCCGCCAACGATGCCATCGTTATTGCGCTGTGCTCTGCCGATGGCATTGCCAAGGATAACGAAGAACGGATGATGCACTGCCACCACATGCTGGAGCGCGGCCTGAGTCTGGGCATGGATGCCTCCGACCTGTGGTTCGACCCCCTGTTCCTGGTGGTCAAGGGCATGCAGGATAAGCAGATGGACGTGCTGAACGCCATCAAGCTGTTTGCCGACGAGGGATTGAAATCCACCGGCGGCCTGAGCAACAACTCTAACGGCGCGCCCAAGGCGGTTCGCCCCATTCTGGACGCCACGCTGGTGGCCATGGCCATGATGCAGGGCCTGACCTCTGCGATCGTCAACCCCAACGATCTGCGGCTGATGGAAACCATCAAGTCCTGCGACATCTTTAAGAACCATGTTCTGTACTCTGACAGCTATCTGGACGAGTAAGCTTCCCGGCGCGGAACAGTCAATTTTCTAAGCTTTAGCGCCTCCCGCCGCCGTTACGCGGCGGCGGGAGGCCTTTTATATCTGTTGTCTTATTTTGAAGGAGGATCAACCTATGAGCGTATTAACCGATCTAATCTATGGTGGTTCCAACGCCGTTGCCAGCCTGACCGAGGGCGCGGTCAATGACGCAATCGCCAAATACGGCGCAGACAAGGAACTGGCGTTTCCTGATACGGCTTATTTCTTCCCGACCATCTATGCCGCCACCGGCGTAAAGGTCAAGACGCTGGGTGATCTGCCTGCCTGCGTAGGCGTGCTGAAGAGTCTGATCACCAATCAGGAGGATCTGGGACAGGCACTGAATGCAGGTCTCGCTACCGCAGTGGGCGCGGAAATCCTGGAGGGTCTGAAATATGTGGAACCCAAGGATGCCTATGAGCAGGCGACCGTGCCCGGCATCGGCTTTGTGCCCGATCCCGTCATCCGTTCTCTGGGCGTGCCTCTGGTCACCGGCGATATCCCCGGCGTGGCGGTGGTGCTGGGCAAAGCTGACGATCCCGCCGACGCGGTGAAGGTGGTCAAGGACTATCAGTCCAAGGGCATCATGACCTTCATGGTGGGCGATGTGATCGAGCAGTGCGCCGAGGGCGGCGTGAAAATGGGTCTGGAGTTCCGCGTGATCCCGCTGGGACACGACGTGACCGCCGTGATCCATGTGGTCACCGTGGCCATCCGCGTCGCGCTGATCTTCGGCAATGTGCAGCCCGGCGATCTGCCCGGATTGCTGGCCTATACCAAGGAACGCGTTCCCGCGTTCGTCAACACCTTCGGCGCCATCGACAATGTGGTGGTTTCCGCCGGCGCTGGCGCCATTGCACTGGGTTTCCCGGTAGTGGTGGATATCGATCTGGGCGAGAATCAGGTACCCGGCGCACTGGAATCCGTTCTGGATCATGACGAGACCGTCAAGCACTCTTTGGAGCTGCGCAACATCAAGATCAAGTCCAAAGAACTGCCTATCCCTGTGGCCTTCTCCGCCGCTTTCGAGGGCGAGATCATCCGCAAGGCGGATGTGAAGGCCGAATTCTGGTCTGCGAAAAATCCCACCTGCGAGCTGGTTCTGATGAAGGACGCCGATCAGGTGGAGGATCATAAAATCACTCTGATCGGCCCGGATATCGATTCCGGCGAGACGGAGTACGCCATGGGCACTTATATCGAGGTGTATGGCAAGAAAATGCAGGCGGACTTTGAGTCCGTCATCGAGCGGAAGATCCACGCATGGTTCAACTATATGGAGGGTGTGATGCATACCGGCCAGCGCAACCTGCTGCGGGTCCGCGTGTCCAACGACGCCTTTGACAAGGGCCTGCGGATGAAGGATTTCGGCGAGGTGCTGTACCACATGATCATGGACGAGTTTGACACCGTGGTGGATAAGTGTCAGATCACGCTGATCACCGACGCGGTCGAGACCAAAAAGCTGCTGGAAGAGCAGGCAATGCCCCGCTACAACATGCGTGATGACCGTCTGGCCTCCATGTCCGACGAGTCTGTGGATCAATTCTATACCTGCATCCTGTGTCAGTCTTTCGCGCCCGCCCACTGCTGCGTGGTCACGCCTGAGCGTCTGGGCCTGTGCGGTGCCGTTTCCTGGCTGGACGCCAAGGCCACCTATGAGCTGAATCCCAATGGCCCGTCTCAACCCATCGACAAGGTTGGCTGTCTGGATGAGCGCACCGGCTCCTATGAGTCCGTCAACGAAATCGTGAAAAACGCCACTCACGGCGCAGTGGAGTCTGTTACGCTGTACTCCATTCTGGAAGATCCCATGACCTCCTGCGGCTGCTTTGAGTGCATCTGCGGCATCGAGCCCATGTCCAACGGCTTTATCGTGGTCAACCGCGAGTACAGCGGCACCACCCCCGTGGGCATGACCTTCGGCGAGCTGGCCTCCTGCACCGGCGGCGGCGTGCAGACCCCCGGCTATATGGGCCATGGCCGCCACTTCATCTCCTCCAAGAAGTTTATCCACGCCGAGGGCGGCATCGAACGTATCGTGTGGATGCCCAAGGAGCTGAAGGACGATGTGGCGCCCCGCCTGAACAAGACCGCCAAGGAACTGTACGGCATCGATAACTTCAGCGACATGATCGCCGACGAAACCGTCTGCACCGACTGCGACGCCCTGATGGAATTCCTGACGGCGAAGAACCATCCCGTGCTGGGCATGGAACCTCTGATGTAACCCCATTTACCTGCCGCGCCGACGGAGGACCCGGCGCGGCAGGGTACGACAACGCGCAAGGAGAGTACTATGTATCAGGTGATCTTTACCTTTGAAAACGGCGCAACGCCGGTAACAGCCACCGCCGCGCCCGGCGAAACACTGCTGGAAACGGCCCGCGCCGCCAATGTGGCCATCGACGCGCCGTGCTCGGGCAACGGCTCATGCGGCAAGTGCCGCGTGAAGCTGCTGGAGGGCACGGTAGAGGGCCTGCAGACCAGCCATATCACCGACGAAGATTACGCTGCCGGCTGGCGCCTGAGCTGCGCCAGCAAGGTCAGTTCCGATGTCACCGTGATGGTGCCGGATATTGCCTCGGCCTATCAGAGCCGCATGAAAACCGCAGATCTGTCCACCGGCGAGGAGATCGCCATCTTTACCCGGCTGGAGGAGGATCTGAAAGCGGCGGGGGTGGCGTTCAGCAATGATTTTACGGAGGCGGTGGTCACCATGGCCGAGCCGACGCTGGAGGACACCATGCCCGACACCGAGCGGCTGACGCTGGCGCTTCAGGAGGCGCTGGCGTGCGGCGAGGTGCGCCTGAGCTATCCCACGGTACATAAGCTGGCCCGCGTGCTGCGCGAAAGCGGTTTCCATGTGGCCGTGGCCGGCACACTGTGCGGCGGCGTGTTCCACGCCATGGATGTGCGCAGCGCCAAAGAGCCGCAGCCTATGTGCGGTCTGGCCATTGACATCGGCACCACCACCGTTTCGGCAGTGATCACCGATCTGAAAACCGGAAAGCTGCTGGCCAAGGGCAGCGGCGGCAACGGCCAGATTCGCTATGGCGCGGATGTGATCAACCGCATTGTGGAGCAGGGCCGCAGCGGCGGCGTGGAGCGCCTGCAGAAGGCTGTGGTGGAGGAAACGCTCCAGCCGCTGACAAAGGCACTGCTGCGCAATGCCAAGGTGGACTCCGATCGGATCCTGCGCTGCTGTGTGGCTTCCAACACCACCATGAACCATCTGCTGCTGGGCGTAGATGCCGATCCCGTGCGGATGGAACCCTATATCCCCACCTTCTTCCACTGGGACGGGCTGAAAGCCAGCGATATACGGCTGGTGGCCAACCCCGACGCCAAGGTGGTCATTGCCCCCAACATCGGCTCGTATGTGGGCGGCGACATCACCGCCGGTACCCTGACCAGCCGCATCTGGGACAAGGATGAGTTTTCCCTGTTCATCGATCTGGGCACCAACGGCGAGATCGTGTTCGGCAACCGGGACTTCATGATGTCCTGCGCCTGCTCGGCAGGCCCCGCTTTCGAGGGCGGCGACATCTCCTGCGGCATGCGCGCTACAGACGGCGCGGTGGAGGCCGTGACCATCGACCGCGACACGCTGGAGCCGACGCTGTCCATTGTGGGAGAGGCGGGGCAAAAGGCGGTGGGTATCTGCGGCAGCGGCATTATTGATGTGATCGCAGAGCTGTACCGCACCTCCGCCATCTCGGCCAAGGGACATTTTGTCCGCGAAAATCCCCGCATCATCCGGGATGAGCACGGCATGGGCCGCTATGTGCTGGCCTTCAGCAACGAGAGCGACACCGGCCGTGAAATCGCCATCACCGAGGTGGACATTGAATGCTTCATCCGGGCCAAGGGCGCTATCTTCTCCGCGATCCACACCATGCTGACATCGCTGGATATGGATGTGGACGTGCTGGAGCACATCTATGTGGCCGGCGGCATCGGCAGCGGCATCAATATGGATAACGCCGTGCGCATCGGCATGTTCCCGGACGTGGACCGTGCGCTGTTCCAGTATATCGGCAACTCCTCACTGGCAGGCGCCTACGCGCTGACGCTGTCCAACGCCGCGGAGGAAAAGGTCCATGAGCTGGCCAGCAACATGACGTATATGGAGTTGTCCACCGAGCCGCGCTATATGGAAGAATTTGTGGCGGCCTGCTTCCTGCCCCATACCAGCAAGGAGCTGTTCCCGTCCAGCGTACAGGAGTGAACTATGGAGATCCGGAACAACAAAGAAGAGGTTCCCTTTTCCCACTATGCGGCGCTGTTTGCAGCGCTGGATCCGCAGGAGGCGGCCCGGCGCTGCGGCGTGGTCTTTTCAGACGGCTGCTTTACCCTGCGCCTGATGGGAACCACCTACCGTATCGCGTGGCCGGAATACGCCATTACGGCGGACAGGGAGGATGCCTTTGCTTTGCAGAATCTGCCCTGCCAGACATTCCTGATGCGCTATCTGCTGGAGGGAAAGCGCGCGGCATTGTCGCTGAGCTACAAGACCTTCCGGGAGATGCCGTGGGGAGAGCTGTATATTGCGCCCTATACAGGCCGGTGCCTGAACCGTGCAGCGTTCACTTTCGGCACGCAGGCGGCAAATTTTGCGGCCGCCTGTCAGCGGTTGGGCGGCGAAAAGCTGCCCCACGGCGACGCGGGTTACGGCTTCGACTTTCTGGAGGGGTACCGGATGCAGATCATGATCTACGCCGGAGACGAGGAGTTCCCGCCCTCCAGCCAGATCCTGTATTCGGATAACTTTGCCTCTGCTTTTTCGGCGGAGGATCGCGTGGTGGCGGGAGATATTCTCATTTCCGCCATCCGACAAGAGATGAAAAGGAATTAATTGACCATGAGCTTTACCTATTTGAATCTGGAGGGCACGCTGGAGCATGTGACCATCACGGCGGAGGATATCGACCGCCAGATGCAGCGCCTTTTACAGGCCAATCCCCGGATCATTCCGGTGGAGGGCCGTGCCGCCGCGCTGGGCGATGAACTGGTGCTGGATTATGCCGGCTATTCCGAGGGCGTGCAGTTCCCCGGCGGCACCGCCGAAAAGCAGACGCTGACACTGGGCAGCGGTATGTTTATCCCCGGCTTTGAAGAACAGCTGGTGGGCGCCAACATCGGAGACGATGTGACCGTAACGGTCACGTTCCCCACCGAGTATCACGCCCCGGAGCTGGCAGGCAAGGCGGCTGAATTCCGCTGCCACGTCCATGAGATCCGCAGCCACGCCGCCTATGAACTGGATGACACCTTTGCCAAAGAGGTTGGCCGGTGCGAAAGCATGGCGCAGATGCGCGAGACGATGGGCAAGGCCCTGCAGGATTACCGCAATGAGCAGGCTGAGCAGGAGCTGCGCTGGCAGCTGATGCATCAGGTGGCCGCCACGGTGGAGGAGCAGCCTACGGACGAGGAGCTGGACCGGATGGTGGAGGCGCAGATGGAAACATTGACCGCCCAGCTGGCCCAGAAGGGACTGACGCTGGAGGCTTACTGCCAGTTTACCGGCAGCGATGAGAAAAAGCTGCGCGAGGACATGCGGCCCGATGCGCTGGAGGCGTTCCGCACCCAGAAGGCGGTGGAAAAGATCGCTGAATTGGAGGGTCTTTCTGTCACCGAGGAGGAGATGGATGCAGCTTTCGGCAAGATCTGCGCCGACAACAACATGCGCCCGGAGGATCTGAAACCCTATTTTGACAACGGGTTCCAGACCGTGGTGCGCCAGCAGCTGCTGCGGGACAAGGCAACCGATCTGGTGCGCCGCAGCGCACATATCAAAGAGTGATCAACGGCGCGAGGACGCCGAAGAGAAACATTCAGGGCAACCTGAGGATAATAAGGAGGAAAACCCTATGGCAATCGAATTCAAAGACGGCAAGTATGTGGACGCCAATGGCCGCGTGACGCTGGATCCGACGATCTATAAGGATTGGCAGATCGCCGAAGAAGCAGAAAAGGCGCTGCCCTCCGTGGAGTATTTCCGCGAGAAGCTTGGCCTGCTGCCCGAGGAGATGATCCCCTATGGCAAGACCCCCAAAATCGACTTCATCAAGGTGATGAAGCGCCTGAAGGACAAACCCGACGGCAAGTTCATTGAGGTCACCGCCATTACCCCCACGCCTTTCGGCGAGGGTAAGTCCACAGTTTCTCTGGGCCTGATCGAAGGTTTGGGCAAGCTGGGTCTGAACGTGGGCGGCGCCCTGCGTCAGCCCTCCGGCGGCCCCACCATGAACGTGAAGGGTACCGCAGCCGGCGGCGGCAACGCCCTGCTGATGCCCATGACCGAGTTCTCTCTGGGCCTGACCGGCGATATCAACGACATCATGAACGCCCACAATCTGGCTATGGTGGCGCTGAACGCCCGCATGCAGCATGAGCGCAACAACGATGATGAGTGGCTGGCCAAGAAGGGCCTGAAGCGTCTGGACATCGACCCCAAGCGCATTGAGATGGGTTGGGTCATGGACTTCTGCGCACAGGGTCTGCGCAACATCATCATCGGCATCGGCGGCCGTCTGGACGGCTTTATGATGGAATCCAAGTTCGGCATCGCCGTGGGCAGTGAGCTGATGGCTATTCTGGCCGTGGCTCGCGACCTGAAGGATCTGCGCGAGCGTATCGGCAAGATCGTGGTGGCCTACTCCCGCAGCGGCGAACCCGTTACCTGCGAGGACCTGGAGGTTGCCGGCGCCATGACCGCATGGATGCGCAACACCATCAACCCCACCATGTGCTACTCCGTGGAGCACCAGCCTGTTCTGGTCCATGCCGGTCCCTTTGCCAACATCGCCATCGGCCAGTCTTCTGTCATCGCCGACCGTCTGGCACTGAAGCTGTTTGATTACCATGTCACCGAGTCTGGCTTCGCCGCCGATATCGGCTTCGAAAAGTTCTGGAACGTAAAGACCCGCCTGAGCGGCCTGACCCCCAATGTCTCCGTGCTGGTGGCTACCGTCCGCGCACTGAAGATGCACGGCGGCGGCCCGAAGGTCACCCCCGGCGCTCCCCTGCCCAAGGAATATACCGAGGAGAATCTGGAACTGCTGGAGAAGGGTACCTGCAACCTGTTCCACCATGTGAACACCATCAAGAAGTCCGGCATCAATCCCGTGGTCTGCATCAACCGCTTCTACACCGATACCGATGCCGAGATCGCCCTGCTGAAGAAGCTGTGCAAGGAGCGCGGCGTCCGCTGCGCCGAGTCCAACCATTGGCGTTTCGGCGGCGAGGGCGCCATCGAGCTGGCCAAGACGGTGGTGGAAGCCTGCGAGGAGCCGGTCAACGTCAAGTTCCTGTACGACCTCGACATGCCTCTGCGTCAGCGCGTCGAGCTGATCGCCAAGGAGGTCTACGGCGCCGACGGCGTGGATTGGGCACCTCTGGCCGTTCAGAAGGCGGAGCGTTTCGAGTCCGACCCCAAGTACGCCGATTACTGCACCATGATGGTCAAGACCCATCTCTCCCTGTCCGACGATCCCAACAAGAAGGGCGTTCCCACCGGCTGGCGTCTGGCGATCCGCGACATTCTGGAGTATGGCGGCGCCAAGTTCCTGTGCCCCATGGCCGGCACCATCTCCATGATGCCCGGCACCGCGGCCAACCCCGCCTACCGCCGCATCGATGTGGACACCGAGACCGGCAAGGTCAGCGGCCTGTTCTAAAAAACCGGCATGAAATCTTCGATTTCATGCCCGGAAGGGTTTGCGGTCTGATTGCGCGCCTTTTGCACTTGCTCTTCCTCGCTCCACGGCGCGGATGTGAACTCTGCGAGGCTTTTCAGAACGCATTAAGGCTATTTTCGGATACTTAAACACAAGAAAGCTCCGGCGGCTTGAAGCCGCCGGAGCTTTTCCCGTCAGCTACCTGCATGATGAAGGAAGACGTTACCATCGATTATTTTGATCCCGCCCGCACCACGCTGACCAGGCGGGACAGCCTGAACATCCTGCTGATTGCCAGCAACCACACCGATACGCCCCTGTGCCCGGAAATCACCATCTACGGCGACGACGGAGAGCAAACGGTGCCGCTGTACAGCCGGGCACAGCCGCTGCCGGGTCATGGACACGAGCACCTGTACTTCCGTCTGCCGGAAGGCTGGGCACAGGCGATGGCAGGCGCGGAGGAGGTACGGCTGTTTGCCGCGGCGGGCGATGTGACGGGCAAGGAAAAAAGCAAACTGCTCTTTTTGACAGATTGATTTGAGAAAACGAGGAGAGAACTATGGATTATACCACCAAATCCTGCCGTGAATTTGTCACGGTTCTGGCTTCCAACGAGCCGGCTCCCGGCGGCGGCGGTGCTTCCGCGCTGGTGGCCGCCATCGGTACAGCGCTGGGCAACATGGTTGGCTCCCTGACCGTGGGCAAGAAGAAATACGCCGACGTGGAGGCGGAGATCATCGCATTGCAGAAGAAGTGCGACGCCCTTCAGACCGAGCTGCTGGATCAGGTACCCGCCGACGCCGAGGGCTTTATCCCGCTGGCCAACGCCTACGGCATCCCCAAGGACGATCCCGACCGGCCCCGCATCATGGAGGAGGCCACCATCACCGCATGCCGGGTTCCCATGCACATCATGGAGCTGTGCTGCGAGGCCATCGACGCCATCGCCGTGTTCGCCGAGAAGGGCTCCCGTCTGGCAGTGTCCGACGCAGGCTGCGGCGCCGCCATTGTGAAGGCGGCATTGCAGGCGGCATCGCTGAACGTGTTCATCAACACCAAGACGCTGCAAAACCGCACCGTGGCGGAAGAGATGAACGCCAAGTGCCTGAACATGCTGGATGTATACGGCAAAAAGGCCGACGGCATTTTTGAGACCGTTAAGGCCGGCTTCTTCAAATAAGGGAGGAAACGAATATGGCAAAGCAATTACTGGGTAAAGAAGTGACCGCCGCCATGAACGAACGCCTGCAGCAGCGGGTAGCGGCACTGAAGGAAAAGGGCGTAACGCCGAAGCTGGCCATCGTCCGCTGCGGCGAAAACCCCTCTGACCTGTCCTATGAGAAGGGTGCCACCTCCCGCGCCGAGCTGATTGGCGTTGATGTGGTGAAGTTCCTGCTGCCGGAGGATGTGACCAAGGAGGCGCTGATCGACCAGATCGAGGCCGTCAACGCCGACGACAGCATCCATGGCTGCCTGCTGTTCCGCCCCCTGCCCAAGCACCTGAAGGCGGATCAGGACGAAATTTGCAACCATCTGGATGCCCGAAAGGATATCGACTCCATGACCGACCTGTCCAATGCCGGCGTGTTTATGGGCAAGAAGCTGGGTTTCGCCCCCTGCACGCCTCAGGCCTGCATGGAAATTCTGGACTACTACGGCATTGACTGCACCGGCAAGAAGGCCGTCGTCATCGGCCGCTCGCTGGTAGTGGGCAAGCCTGCCGCCATGATGCTGTTGGGTAAGAACGCCACCGTCACCGTGTGCCACACCAAAACCAAGGATGTGCAGGCCGTGGCTCGCGAGGCGGATATTCTGGTATCCGCAGCAGGCGTACTGAAGAGCCTGACCAAGGACTATGTCCGTCCCGGTCAGATTGTGATCGACGTATCCATGAACTGGGATCCCGACAAGGTGACCTCCAAGGGCAAGGGCGGCATGGCGGGCGACGCCGTATTCGCCGAGGTAGAACCTATCGTGGAGGCCATCACCCCCGTTCCCGGCGGCGTGGGCGCCGTGACCACATCCGTGCTGATCGGCCATGTGGTGGAGGCTGCCGAACGCACACTGGCGTAAGGAGGGCTGAGCATGAATCTGTTTTCTCCTGCCGAGATCGCGGCCAACTATGCTGAAGCCGGCGTAAAAAAGAGCAGTCTGCCCATCAGCAAAATGCTGCTGCTGGGTGTACTGGCCGGTATGCTGATCGCGTTCCCCTCCTGCGTAACCAATATGGCCAGCTACGGATTGGATAATAACAGCACCATCCGGGCCATTTCCGGACTGCTGTTCGCCTTCGGTCTGGGCATGGTGATCCTGATCGGCGCGGAGCTGTTCACCGGCAATACGCTGATCTGCATCAGCGTGCTGGAGAAGAAGGTGCGCGTGAGCGCCATGCTGAAGAACTGGTTGTTTGTGTACATCGGCAACTTCATCGGCTCCCTGCTGGTGGCAGTGCTGTGCGCCAAGTTCGGATGGCTGTCCGCCAGCGGCAACCTGTTGGCAACCTACGCCATGAAGGTGGCGCTGGGCAAAATGACCATGCCGTTCCAGAACGCGTTCTTCATGGGTTTTCTGTGCAACGTACTGGTGACCATCGGCGTGCTGCTGAGTCTGGGTGCCAAGGATACCGCCGGCCGCTTTATCGGCGCGTGGGCGCCGGTGATGTTTTTCGTCACCTGCGGCTTTAACCACTCTATTGCCGACATGACCTACTGCACCATGGGCCTGTTCGCCAAGACGGTGAGCGCCTATGCCGAAACCGCTCAGTCACTGGGTATGGATCTGAGCGCTCTGACATGGGGCAACTACTTCCTGGGCAACATGCTGCCCGTGACGCTGGGCAACATTCTGGGCGGATTGTTCGTAGGCTTTACCATGTGGTTCGGCTTTTTGCGGAAGACAAAATAACAAATGATCATCATAACCTCCGGCAGAGCCGGAGGTTATGACTTGAAACGGATCTGAGAAGGAGGCATGGTTCCTTGGACAAATCGGATACGCTGATCCTGTGCTGCGCCTCGGTACGGCGGCATCTGGACGCGGCGCAGCAGAAAATGGGCACGGACTTTCCCGTGCAGGAGCTGAGCTGGGAAAACCACAAGGAGCCGGCGGTGATGCACGAGACGCTGCTGCGCACCATGGAGGAGCTGCCGGAGCATATCACCACGGTGCTGTCCTGCGTGTGCAGCTGCGGCGGCGTGTGGGAAGGTGTAACGCTCAGATGCCGCACGGTGCTGCCCAGGATGGACGACTGCGTGACCATGCTGCTGCAAACGGACGACCATCTCCATCCCGACGCCAAGCAGCCCGGCCACATCTATTTTCGGGACTGTGACCGGGGCGCGCACTCGGTGGCGGCGTTCAAGGATGAGATCTGCCGCCGCTACGGCATGGAGATCGGCACCTCCATCTTCGGCGGATTCATGGAGGGTTATTCCCACGCCGACATGATCGACACCGGCGCATACGACTGCTACGCCGAGGATTTTGTGGCGGAAATGCAGCAATGCGCCGACCTGATCCGCTGCGACCTGGACTATGTGACAGGCAGCAACCGCGTGCTGGAAAATCTGGTGTCCGGTCGGTGGCAGGAACAGTTTACCGTGCTGGAGGCGGGGCATACTATGACGGAAAAGGACTTGTTTCCGGACGGACAGACCGCCCGGCGGCCCTTATACTGACGGCAGGAGGAACGCATATATGATCATGGATGGCTGCCAGGGAAAACCCCGCACACCAACGATCCACGAAAAAACATGCCCGGTTTGCGGCAATACCATTGAAATTTTTTCCACCGACACACAGGTGACATGCGATGTGTGCGGCTTTGTGGCCTATAATGACACGCTCAGCTGCGTGCAGTGGTGCCAGTATGCCCGCAAATGTGTGGGCGATGAGATGTATGAGCGGATGATGGAGATTGCCCGACACCAGAAGGCGGAAAGGGCGGCGCAGGAAACCACCACCGCCGAAAAGAAGCAGGCGCTGCGCCGGAAAGTACGCACCATGGAGCGCATTCTGCCCCAGACATACCGCGACAGCGCCGCCGCGGCCATTTGCCAACGGGTAACGGAGCTGCCCGAGTATGCGGCGGCGCACACCATCTTCGCTTATGTGGGCACCGCCCGGGAGATCGACACCATGGCGCTGCTGCGCCGCATACTGGATGAGGGTAAGACGCTGGTGCTGCCCCGCTGCGGCGCGGAGCACTCCATGGCGCTGTGCCGGGTGGAAACGCTGGAGCAGCTGGCGCCGGGCGCCTATGGGATACTGGAGCCGGCGGAGGGCTGCGGCGTGCTGACCCCGGAGGAGATCGAGCTGACCATCACCCCCTGCCTTTCCTGCGACAGGCAGGGGAACCGGCTGGGGCAGGGCGGCGGCTATTACGACCGCTTCTTTGCCCGCTATCACGGCGCGGCGGCGCTGCTGTGCCGGGAAAAGCTGATGGCGGAGGAGATCCCGGTGGAGGCCCACGACAGGCGCTTTGATCTGCTGGTGACGGAAAACGCCGTCTACCGGCTGTAAGCGCACTGCGGCTGACGAAAAGCCGCCAAGCATTTTAAAAGAGCACACAAAAAACGTCCCTGTCTGAGACAGGGACGTTTTTTATGTAATTGCGGGGCGAAGAACTTACTTGCGCTTCTTGCCCACGACCCACGCGCTGCCAGTCAGGCTCAGCACTGCGCTGACGGCGTACATCGCCACGCCGGCGTCGCCGGTGCCGGCGGAGGTCACGCCGCTGCCGGACGCAGCGGTCTTGCCGTCGGACAGGGCAGGCTGCTGCGCCGGCCGGACGGTAAAGCTCTTGGTGAAGGAGGTGCGGGCCAGCTCAACGCCGTTGGCATCCGTGACCACCAGCGTGTAGCTGCCATAACCCAGAGACTCCAGATAGGAGGTCTTCAGGACAATGCTGCCGTTGCTGACGGTGTAATCCTTACCCTCGGTCAGCACGGTGCTGCCCACCTTGACCTTGATCTCCTCGGGCATATTCTCAGTGGTAAAGACCAGATCCTTGCCGCTGTTCTTGGTGTAGACGCCCTTGCCGTCGGCAGGCTTGATGCCGGGAGCCTTGAGGGCGGGGATCACGGTGCTTTCGCGGGTGATCTCGTTGGCGGCGTTGGCGTCAGAGAAGTACTTGCCGCAGTCCTCGCAGTACCAGTATTCGATGTTGCCTGCTTCCGCCAGCGTGGCATCCTTGGCGTCGGTGTGCTTCAGGCCGACATGGTTAGTGGAATCCTTGTCGCCATAGGGCTTCTGGCAGATATCGCACTTGGCAGGCTCGGTGCAGGTGGCGGTGCCGCCGCTGTGGCTGTTGCAGATCAGATCGCCCTTGGTGGTGTCATTGCCGGAGTGATACAGGTCGCCCAGCAGCTTGACGGTGCCGTTGTTGGTCAGGGTCTTACCCTCGGGCACGGTCAGGGTAGTGCCGGTGGGAATATCCAGCGTCATGCCCTGCGCCACGGCGGCATCGGCGGGCAGGGTGGCGTTGCCGATCACCTTGCCGGTCTTGCCGTTGAAGAGCACGCTGTCGGTAATGCTGTCATTGCCGGCGGTAAATTCCTCATTGCCGGAGGTCTCGATCCAGCTGCCGGTGATGGTGGCGGTACCATTGGCACGAATCCCATCGCGATTATCGGGAGATGTAGCCTTGATCACGCTGTCCCTGATCGTGACGTCGGCGCGAGAGAAGATTGCCACATCATCATCGCTGCCGGCCTTTACGGTACTGTTGGTGATAGTTACGCCGCCATTACCGAAGACGGCAGGATAATGACCCTCGGCCTCCACTGTGGCGCCGTTGCTGATGCTGATTACGCCGTCAGCGTAAATGCCGTTGCTGTTTGCGCTCTTGGCAATGATCTTGCCGCCGTCCACTTTGACATTACCCCAAGTGGAAACTGCCACATCATAGGCGGTAGCCTTGATGGCGGCGTTGCCCTTTACGGTGATACTGCCCTCGCTAACTACGCCACATCCTGTATGAGAGCCAGTGCTATCGCGGCCCTCAGCCTCCAGATAGGCATTGTCCTGCAGCGTGATGGAAGCATCGTTAAAGATTTCCAGGCCGTTGACGGAGTAGGCGGAAGTCTCAACTCCCTGCAAACAATAGAGCTTGGAATCACCCTTCATCGTCAGGGAATGGGTGGGATCGCCGTTCTTTACGCCAACTTACAGCGGTGAATAGTCACTGTTGCTGATATAGGTAACATTGGCGCCGCCATCCAGCACGCACTCGCCGTTCCACTCGCTGGTGCGGCGAGCAGAAGCAGGTTCATTGACCACGATGGTGGTATCCTTGATATACAGCTTGCTGGGCATATAGCTGGTCTTCTGTTGGACACACAGCTTAGTAGCATTCAATGTGCCCTTGCCAGTGATGGTGAGATCGTTGGGCTCAAGAGAAGCAATTGCATTGGTCGTGCCATCCACCACTTCGATGACCAGCTTTACAGGACTGTTCACAACCACAATCCCGCCATTGATTTCCGCGTTATTGAGGCGCAGATAAATCGTTCCGGATTCACTCTCTCTATTTCCACCCCAGAGCCGAATCGGCCTGTTGGTGGTGCCGGTCAGCTCATAGACCTGGTTTGCTCCCTTTGCATAAATTTCGATAGCATCTTTATCAACCTTGTAGACCAGTTCGGAATAATATGTCTCATCCAAACTCACGTCCCACTTGTTCACCGGCAAGCTGGCATCTTCTGCCGCCGCCGTTACCGGCAGCAGCACCAGCACCATACACAGTGCCAGAATCGTACTGATCAGTTTTCTCATGTGTCTCCTCCATTTCAATTTCTCATTTTACCCTCTGCTTCTGCGGCGGTATGACGCAGCCGTCCGATTTATCGCGACCCCTTGTAAAACGATTCGATGACGCCGCGCGCACACTGTCCACATTTAGTATTATAGCAAATCACGTTCTTTTTTCAATAGTTCTTTCGCAAATTTGCCAAATTTCGGTGTGAATCGACTGATACCGACAGCTGCAGCCGGACAAGAATCGCAACGGTGCTTACCGCGCGGGATCAGCGAAAAGACGCCACGGGAGATTCTGGCGTTTCGGGCAAAAAGGCGCTCCCGCCGGTGCCGAAACACGGGCAGCAAGGAGCGCCTTTTTTATTGAAATATCGCAAAGAAAAAACCCCACTTCCAAAGAAGTGAGGTTTTCTGGTGCGCGGTACAGGACTCGAACCTGTGACCCCATGCACGTCAAGCATGTGCTCTAGCCAGCTGAGCTAACCGCGCAGACAACGGTAATATAGTAGCGCAAAACATTAAATTTGTCAACACCTTTTGCAAGAAAAATACGAAAAATATGAGGAGCGGCTCCGTGAAGCCGCTCCGTAAGACTTTCAGACGCAGGCGGAAAAGGCGCCTTATGACTGGGCCTGATATTTATGCAGCTGGCGCTGGAATTCCTCACAGCGGGGGCAGCTGACCGTAACCAATTCCCCGGTGCAGGGATGGACAAAGCGCAGCTCCACCGCCTGAAGGCACTGTCCCGTCAGGCCGGGGACAGGCTTTTTGGCGCCATACACCGTGTCGCCCAGAATGGGATGACCGATGTAGGCCATGTGGACGCGGATCTGGTGGGTACGGCCCGTTTCCAGCCGGCAGCGGACATGGGTCACGCCGCGATAGCGGGCAATGACCTCCCAATGGGTCACGGCGCGGCGGCCATTGCGGGTGTTGACCGCCATCTTCTTGCGATCCGTGGGGTGGCGGCCAATGGGGGCATCCACCGTGCCGCTGTCCTCCCGGAGATTGCCCACCACAAGGCATTCATAGGTTCGGGCAAGGGTATGGTCGCTGAGCTGGGCGCTGAGAGCCAGATGGGCCGCGTCATTCTTGGCGGCGATAATCAGGCCGCTGGTATCCCGGTCGATCCGATGAACGATGCCGGGACGCTTTTCGCCCCCCACGCCGGACAGGGAATCTCCGCAGTGGTGCAGCAGGGCGTTGACCAGCGTGCCGTCAGGGTGCCCCGGCGCAGGATGCACCACAAGACCGGCAGGCTTATTCACCACAATGACATCCCCATCCTCATACACCACGTCCAACGGGATATCCTGCGCCTGCACGGCGGTTTCCTCCGGCTCGGCGCGGACAAGGGTCACGGTCTCGTCTCCGCCAAGGCGGTAGTTCTTGGCGGCGGCTGCGCCGTTGACGGCTACGCCGCCGCTTTCCAGCAGCTTTGCGGCGGCACTGCGGGTCAGTCCCTCCACGTTGGCGGCCAGCCACGCATCAAGCCGCTGACCCCTGGATTCAGTTGTGGCTGTCAGCGTCAGGTGCATCGTTCTTCTTCCTTGCATCGTATTTCTCATAGAACCACAGGTAGTACACCGCGCCCAGAATCACGCCCACCACCACAAAGCAATCCGCCAGATTGAACACCGGGTAGCTGAACAGCATCAGGTCAAACATATCCACCACATAGCCATGGGCGATGCGGTCGATGATATTGCCCACGCCGCCGCCCAGCACCAGCAGCGCCGCCGCCACGCCCAGCGGATGGCGCACAATACGCCGCACCAGCAGATAGGCCACGGCAACCAGCAGCACCGCCGTGACGGCGACCAGCAGCACCGTTTTCCCGGAAAAGCTGGACCACGCCGCCCCGTAGTTATGCACCCTTGTCAGCCGTAGAAAGCCGGGGAAAAGCGCTGTGCTCTGCCCCAGCTCCAGATGGTGAACCGTCCATGCCTTCAGGATCTGGTCGCAGCCCACCAGCACGAGGATCACCGCCGTATAGAGAAGATAGATCATGGTCATTACCCCATTACGCTCAGAATATCCCCCGCCCGAAGAGCGAGAGCCGACCCGAAGGGGATAAGCGCGCCGGGAGGGCGCGCTTATCCCCTCTTTCGCCGGATGATACCATCATAGCGCATGGCGGCGGAATTTGCAACGTTTATTCGCAGCGCATACCGTCCAGCGTCACCGCGGCGCCATCAATGCGCAGGGCGTTCTCATCGTCGCCGATGGAGGTATAAGCCGTACCGGTGTAGGTGCCGTCCTCGCTGATGGTGTTGGCGCTGCTGCCCTGGGTCACGGTGCTGCTGCCGCCCATACCGGCGGACGGCTAAAAATAGCCTTAAAAAGTTATGAAGAATTTTTAAACGCTGTCGGGTATGCAAAAAGGAACGCCGTTCCCATTGGGAACGGCGTTCCTTTTTGCATACTTACAGTAGTCCAGGGATATTCAATCCGCCGGTCAGGCTGTTCATGGAGTTGTTCATGGCCTCGTCCGCCTGACGCAGCGCCTCGTTCACGGCGGAGATCACCAGATCCTGCAGCATCTCTACATCCTGCGGATCCACGGCATCCGGCTGGATGGTCAGCGCTTTCAATTCCTTTTTGCCGTTGACCACAGCCTGCACCGCACCGCCGCCGGCGCTGGCGGTAAAGTCCGTGTTTTCCACGTCCTCCTGCGCCTTGGCCATCTGCTGCTGCATCTGCATGATCTTCTGCTGCATCTGCTGCTGGCGCATCATCTGGCCCTGACTGCCGCCAAAGCCGCCTCTTGCACTGTAACCCTTTGCCATATCGTTTGTCTCCTTATTTGATCTTGAAGTGTTCCAGCTGCTGGCCCTTGGCCGTCAGCTCGTCCAATGCGTCTTCCTTTTTTGTCTCTTCCCACGGCGGTGTCGCCGCCGGGGCCGCGGTCTGCGCGGCAGGCGAGGCCGGTATGGTTTTCGCCTCCGCTTTTTGCGGCTGCGCCGCCGGACGGGCGGCAGCTTTCGGCGCAGTGCCCACTGCCAGCTGCACCCGGATGGGGGTGCCAAGCTCCTTGGCTGTCACCTCCCGCAGCACAGACAGGATCGGCTCATTATTCAGGGAATCCCTGACGAAATCGTTCTGGCACAGCACCGTCAGACAGCCATCCGCCACTACGCCGCTGGCCATGTTGAGAAACACCCGGTTGCGCACACTGAGGCGGCCCTTATACTGCTCGATGAGCCGCGCCCATACAGACGTGTCTCCGCCGGCAGCTCCCGCCGGGGCGACAGCAGCGGGTGCCCTGTCCGCAGGCGCGGCGCTCCGCGGGCGCGGCTGCACCGGAGGCGGGGTATCATCGGGAATATCAAATATCCGCTCGCCGTATTCCTCCGGGGGCGGCGGAGCTTCGTCGTACCGTGTCTCGATGGGAATATCCCGCGCAGGAGCAGGACGTGTCTCCGGTGCGGGGCGGGATGCCTTCCGTGCCGGCGCTGCCGCCTGTGGGACGCCGCCCTTTTCCAACGCCGATACCCGTTCACACAAAGCCGTCAGGTCGCCGCTGAGGGTCTCGTCACACAGCTTCAAAAGGCACAGCTCCGCATCAGTGCGGGGCCGGATGCTGTCCGGCAGCGCCGCACAGCACTGCTGCAGGGTATCCGTCAGATACAAAAACCTTGTCATAGGCCGATCGTCGGCCAGCTCCGAGAGGGTCTTGCGGTCATAAAGGCCTGTCAGCAGGGCGCTGCCGCCGTCAGGCGCAGCCTTGAGAACGGTCATATCCCGGGCAAGGTCACTCAGTTCGCTGAGAAGCGCCGCCACGTCCTTGCCGCCCCTGTACAGCTGGTCAAACAGCGCCAGCGCATCACCGCTGCGCTGCTCCAGCACACAGCGCATCAGCTGCACGGTCTGGGCGGCGCCGGCAAGGCCCAACACCTCCAGCACGGCGGCGCTGTCAATAGCGCCCTCTATCGCCCGGCACTGATCCAGCAGAGAAAGAGCATCACGCATGGCGCCGTTGGCCATCCGGGAGAGCAGCTCCGCCCCGTCAGGAGAAAGGTCAATCTGTTCCGCCTGCGCGATATGCAGCAGCTGCCTCTGGATATCCCGGGGCAGCAGCCGCTTGAAGGAAAAACGCTGGCAGCGGGAGAGAATGGTAGCCGGAACTTTGTGCAGCTCTGTGGTGGCCAGAATGAACAGCAGATGCTCCGGCGGCTCCTCCAGAATTTTCAGCAGCGCGTTGAAGGCGGCGATGGACAGCATGTGCACCTCATCAATGATGTACACCCGCTTTTTCAGCACGGAGGGGGTATACACCGCCTCCTCCCGCAGGGCGCGGACCTGATCCACGCCGTTGTTGGAGGCGGCATCCAGCTCCGTTACGTCCAACAGCGTGCCGCTGTCGATCCCGCGGCAGGCATCGCATTCGCCGCAGGGGGCGCCGTCAACAGGATGCTGGCAGTTGACCGCCTTGGCCAGGATCCGGGCGCAGGTGGTTTTGCCGGTGCCCCGGGTGCCGGTGAAGAGATATGCGTGGCCTACCCGGCCCTCCGCCACCTGCCGCTGCAGCGTGGAGGTGATATGGGCCTGACCCACCACCTCGGAAAACGTTTTGGGCCGCCACTTGCGGTACAGGGCCTGATACATTCCGCCTATCTCCTTTCCTGAAATGCTTGCGCTGCCGCACAGCCGCGGCGCATCATTTTCAATCGCCCCGCAGGGGTAAAAATGGTGCAAAAAGTCCTCCGTATGCAGCTGCGGAACCGGCGCCCTCGCGGCACATGTCTATCCCTCTTAATGCTGCTCGGTTCCCCGCCTGACATGATTCGTGGGTATCCATTGCGCGAGACCGGCTCCGCAGCTGCCTGCGGAGGACTCATTCATATACCATATACTATCGGCCAGCGGGCATGCCTATCCCGTTAACCGATGGTATTATACACCAAAGTTTACGGTTTGGCAACAATGACTTTTCCGCAGGGACTTGCTTTTTTTGCAAAAAAGGATATGATATAGAAGAAAAAATATATGCTGCTTTCCACAGCAGAAGAAAAGAAGGGTTTTATATGACAAAAATTGACATTATCTCCGGCTTTCTCGGCGCAGGCAAGACCACGCTGATCAAAAAGCTGCTGAAAGAGGCCTATCCGAATGAAAAGCTGGTGCTGATCGAAAATGAGTTCGGCGAGATCTCCATTGACGGCGGCTTCCTGAAGGACAGCGGCGTGCAGGTCAGCGAGATGTCCTCCGGCTGCATCTGCTGCTCGCTGGTGGGCGACTTCAATAAGGCGCTGAAGGAAGTCCATGAAAAGTTCCAGCCTGACCGCATTCTCATTGAGCCTTCCGGCGTAGGCAAGCTCTCGGACGTGATCGTGGCGGTGGAGAACACCGTAAAGGACGTGCCCGACATGAAGCTGAACAGCTTCGTCACCGTGGCCGACGCCAGCAAGGTCAAGGTGTATATGAAGAACTTCGGCGAGTTCTATAACAACCAGGTGGAGTCTGCCGGCACCATCATCCTCAGCCGCACCCAGAAGCTGTCGCAGGAGAAACTGGAGGCCGCCGCCGCCATGCTGCGGGAAAAGAACCCCACCGCCGCCATTATCACCACTCCCTGGGATCAGATTGATGGCAAGACCATTCTGGCCGCCGTGGAGAAAGTGTCTCTGGCCGACGAAATGCTGGAGAAGATGCGCGCCGAGCATGAGGCCGACGAGCACGAACACCATCACCACCATGACCACGACGAGCATGAGGAACACGAGCATTGCCATCATCACGATCACGACGACGATGACGGCCATGAGCATGACCACTGCTGCCACCATCATGACCATGATCATGATGAGCATGATCACGACCATGAGCACCATCATCACGATGGCGAGGAGTGCGACGATCCCCACTGCGGCTGCCATCACCATCATCACCACGCCGATGAGGTGTTCACCTCCTGGGGCGAGGAAACGGTGAAGGCCTTTACCGAGGAGCAGCTCCACCAGATCCTAACGGCGCTGGACGGCGGCGAATACGGCCAGATCGTCCGGGCCAAGGGCATTGTGCCCAATGGCGAGGGCAAGTGGCTCCACTTTGACTATGTACCCGAAGAACATGAGGTGCGTTTCGGTCCCGCCGACTACACAGGCCGCCTGTGCGTAATCGGCGCCAATCTGGACGAGCACAGGCTCCATGAGTTGTTCGGCCTGTAAGGAGTACGCCTATGGACATTCCTGTTTATCTTATTGCCGGATTTCTGGATGCCGGCAAAACCGATTTCATCAACGGCATCCTGCGGGACGGCTTTGCCGCTGAGGACCGCACGCTGCTGATCTGCTGTGAAGAGGGCGAGAACGAATATGACCCCAAGGTGCTGGGAAATGTGTTCACCTACACCGTTGACGATCCTGAACAGCTGACGCCGGCCCTGTTCAAGAAGCTGGAAAAACAGTACCGGCCTAAGCAGGTCATTATGGAGTATAACGGCATGTGGCAGATGGAGCCGCTGTACCGCGAGGGACTGCCCGCCAACTGGATCCTTTATCAGATCATGGTGCTGGTGGACGCCACCACCTTTGAAATGTATGTGCGCAACATGGGCCAGCTGATGATGGAAAAAATCGCCAACGCCGATTTGCTGATCTTCAACCGCTGCAACGAGGAGCTGCGTGCGCAGCTGCGCAGCCGTAACCTGAAGATGGTAAACCGCCGGGCAGATATCTATCTGGAAAACGCCGACGGCACCAGCGAGGAATATATGACCCCCGACATGTGCCCCTTTGACCTTTCCAGCGGCCATCTGGATGTGCCCGATGATGAGTATGGCGTGTGGTATGTGGATTTGATGGACAATACCCAGCGCTATGAGGGCATCACCGTAACATTTAAGGCGCTGATGTGCCACTCCAAAAAGTTTAAAGGCGTTCACTGCCCCGGCCGCTTTGCCATGGTCTGCTGCGACAAGGATATGCAGTTTTTGGCGCTGGTGTGCCGCGGCGAGGGACTGGACAAGTTCAAAAATCGCGATTGGGTGGAGCTGACCGCTACCGTCCGCAAAGAGAACTGCGATGCCTATCAGGGTGAGGGGCCGGTTCTGTATGTTACCGACATCCACGCCACAGAGAAACCTAAGGAGGAAGTTGTCAGTTTCTGACAACCAATTGTATATTTTACTTTTAATATTACAATATGTTGATTTGCAGGGTATTATCCTGCAGTGCGGATTATTTTTTGTTTGGAAAAGAGTCTGCGGACGGGCCATGGATGCAGACAGCAGATAAGCTATCTCAATTGCCCCCCAATACATGGCGGCAGCTGATAAAATGTTTTCCGGCTTTATAGAAGCCGTGACTCAGGCGGAAAGAAAAACGTAAACACGATAAAAGGCGACGCTCCTTACGGATGCGCCGTCTTTTATCGTGTTCGAGTTACCAGTGGTCAGCACGGAGCAGGCACGTCAATCAGCGCCTCATCCTCTGTGCAGAATCGCGTCCAGATCCTGCTGCGGCGCCGTGATAGGCTGCAGGCCATAGGCGTCCACCAGCGTCTTTACCACCGTTTCCGACAAAAAGGCGGGCAGCGTGGGGCCCAGATAGATATGCTTTACCCCCAGCGCCAGCAGGCTGAGCAGGATGCACACCGCCTTTTGCTCATACCACGAAAGCACCAGCGTCAGCGGCAGGTCGTTCACCGTGCACTCAAAGGCTTCGGCCAGCGCAAGGGCGATCTTCACAGCACTGTAGGCATCGTTGCACTGGCCCACATCCAGAATCCGAGGGATGCCGCCGATCTCACCCAGATCCAGATCGTTGAAACGGAACTTTCCGCAGGCCAGCGTCAGCACCAGCGAATCCATAGGCGTGCGCTTGACAAACTCCGTGTAATAGTTCCGGCCGGGATGAGCGCCGTCACAGCCGCCCACCAGAAAAATATGCTTGACGGCGCCGCTCTTAATGGCCTGAATCAGCTGCGGCGCCTGATCCAGCACGGCGGCATGGGCAAAGCCGGTGGTCAGCATATGGCCGCCGTTGATGCCGCTCATGCTGCGATCTGTTTCATAGCCGCCCAGCTCCAGCGCCTGACGGATCAGCGGAGAAAAGTCCTTATGCCCCGCTCTGTCCGCCGCAATATGCCGCAGTCCCGGATACCCCACCACCGAGGTGGTGTATACCCGGTCGGCATAGCTGGGACGGGGCGGCATCAGGCAATTAGTGGTGAACAGCACCGGCGCGGGAATCTGATCCAGCTCCTTTTGCTGATATTGCCACGCCGTGCCGAAATTGCCCGCCAGATGGGGGTATTTTTTCAGTCCCGGGTAGCCGTGGGCCGGCAGCATCTCACAATGGGTATAGATATTGATCCCCTTTCCCTGCGTTTGCTCCAGCAGCTGGTGCAGATCCTCCAGATCATGGCCAGACACCACAATAAACGGCCCGCGCCTGATATCGGTGCCGACGCGGGTAGGAACAGGATCGCCAAAGGTCTCCGTGTTGGCGCGATCCAGCAGCGCCATGCAGCGGAAGTTGACCTGACCGAACTCCATGATCAGCGCCAGCCATTCTTCCACGCTGTGCTGCTGCGCCAGCGCCGCCAGTCCCCGGTAAAACCAACGGCTGACCTCCTTATCCTCATAACCCAGCGCCATGGCGTGGTGGGCGTAGGCCGCCATGCCTTTCAGTCCGAACAGCAGCGTGGAGCGCAGGGACACAACATCCGTCTCCCCCTGCCACAGCCACGCGCTGTCTTCCGTCTCGCAGCTGCCGCCGCAGCGGCGCAGCGCCTCCTCCACCCGCCCGATAAAGGCGCAGATGGCCTCATCGTCAAAATTGACGTTGGTCAGCGTGGTAAACAGGCCGTCCGCCAGCAAACAGGTCACCGGTTTGGGGAATTCCTCCCGCTTTTCGCATGCCTGCGCCAGCCGGATCAGACGGCAGACCAGACGGTCCTGCCACGCGGCGGTGGCAGGCTGCTTGCCGCACACACCGGTTCTGACGCAGCCGCTGCCGCCCGCCGTCTGCTGGCACTGAAAGCAAAACATCTCTGACATATGCATACCTCCCATGCTTGATTGCCGCTATTGTGTGCATTTCCCGTCTCCGTCATACGTTCGGGCGGTGGATTTTTCCATGAATAAAAGGAGGCGGGATCCATGGGATCCCGCCTCCTTTTTAAGTTGTTTGTCAAAAGTCCACCGTGCCGTTGATCACATGCAGATCGTAAGGCTCGTAGACCACCTTGCGGTATGCGTCCACATCCATCTTCACGCCGGTCCAATCACTGTGGATCTCGCCGTTTTGCTTGATCAGCACATCATAGAGAATATCATAGGTAACGCCGTCATCCCCCGTTTCCACAATGGTGGAATAGGGCAGCGTCTTATGATACGTCAGATGCAGGCCCTTATATTCGAAATGGAAGCCGTTGCGCATGCGGCAGCCGTCCAACCCCTTATAGGTGAACAGACGGCGCAGATCGTGCAGGATCTGGTCATGCTCTTCGTCATACAGGTTGTCCGGTGTGGTGGCGGTGTAGTCATAGCGGAACTGCACCGGAATGCCATAGGGCAGAAAACGCTCCACATAGGCAGGCAGCCGGTCGGCAGGATAGCGCTTATACAGCACGCAGTTGATCCGCTTGGGGCAGGCAATGCGGCCCAGCACCTCATCGGGACTCTCCTCCACATATTTCTGCAAATGGCGGGAGATATTCATGCAGGTGATCTTGTCCTTGTTGCGCCGGGTAAAGGCCACCATTTCATCCAGCGTGGTATGCGCCTGTACCGGAAAAGTCGTGTTGATATACACCTTATGGGTATCCGGGATGGCATCCAGCATCTGCTGCAGCGCGTCCAGATCCGCCAGCGGCTCGCCGCCGGTAAAGACGAAATCGCACCGGGGCGTGATGGCGTCCAGCGTGCGAATGGATGCAATGATCTTCTCCAGCGAGAAACCGGAACAATCGGCATATTCCTGTTTATTGATACAGAAGGGGCAGTGGTTCTGACAATCGTAGGGCACGAACACCGTTACGGTAGCGCCGCCCTCCCGGGTCTTATAAGGATTCATGTTTCTTGCAAAACCTTTCCATGTGAATATTCGTTCAATATTGTATACCGCCGGCGCAGGAAATGCAAGGAAAAAAGCAGAAAACGGCGATTTTGTACGATTTGGCAGACCTGCTTCAGCCAATACCAAACAGCTTTTTCCCATTGGCCAGTGTCAGTATGGCCATCTCATCCGAAGATATCCCCTTGATCTGCGCCAGCTTTTCCACAATATAGGCCACATTGCGGGAATCGTTCCGCTTGCCCCGCACAGGAACAGGCGACATATAGGGCGAATCCGTCTCCACCAGAATGCGGTCAATTGGGATCATCTCTGCCACTTCCACGGTCCTGCGGGCATTTTTATAGGTCACCGGGCCGTCAAAACCCAGATACCATCCCCTGTCCAGCAGCTCCTTTGCCATCTCCACGCTGCCGGAATAGCAGTGAAACACACCCCGCAGGGCAGGGTATTCCTTTACGATAGCCAGTGAATCACCATGAGCCTCACGGTCGTGAATGATAACAGGCAGATCCAATTCCAGCGCCAGCTCCAATTGGGCGCGAAACACCTGCCGCTGAAACTCGCGGGGCGGATTTTCCGCCCAGTAGTAGTCAAGTCCGATCTCGCCGATGGCCACCACTTTGGACTGGCGGGCCAGCCGCCGCAGTTCATCCAGATGCTCCGTCAGGAAGCCGCCGCAGTTTTCCGGATGGATACCCACAGCGGCATACACATGACGATGCCGGTTCGCCAGCGCAACCGCCGCCCGAGAGGATTCCAGCGTGCAGCCGGGATCGATCACCAACCCATCAAAAGCGGAAAGCACTGTGTCCCGATCAGCGTCAAAGGCCTCGTCATCGTAATGAGCATGGGTGTCAAACAGCGTCATAACAGCTGAACCTTGCCCATCTGGGTATCATCGATATACTGGCCCTTCAGCTCACGCAGGCGGGTCATGTGAGGCTGCTGCATATGGATGCGCTGGTGTTCCTCACTCTCCCACTGCTCAATCAGCAGCACCACATTCTCCTCCTGCGCGGAGAAGTAGTAGTCATAACGCAGGCAGCCGTCCTCGGCGCGAATGGCGGTCAGGATCCCCTCGGACACGATGTCGCGGACATAGCTCTCACGGCAGCCGGGTTTTGCGGTATATTTTACATACAATGTCAACATGATGCATCACGCTCCTTTGCGCCCATTGTAGCGCAAAGGAGCGTAATTGTCCATATTAGTTTAGGGTTTCACGAAGTTGCGATGCTGTGCTCCGCCCTTTTGCAGGGGCCGATACCCACGCAGTGAAACAAGCAGCCCCGGGGTACATCGGCCCGCACGGTTTACGTTGGCTCTTCCTGTATACGGCGGGGCGTCCGCCAGACCGCGGCCCGGTCAGCAGGCCCGAATGGGGCGGCCGGCCGGTCTGCCGCAACGAGGGACACTGCCGCAGAGATCATCTGTGGAGCTGAGCGGGTTCAGCAGAGCTTGGCGCCGGCGGGCACGCTGTCGTCAATGATCATCAGCTGCACCTTTTCCTCGCCCTTTTCCTTATGGACGGCGGAGATCAGCATGCCGCAGGAAGGAATGCCCATCATCTTGCGGGGCGGCAGGTTCAGAATAGCAATAACGGTCTTGCCGATGAGCTGCTCAGGCTCATAGTACTGATGGATGCCGGAGACAATGATGCGGTCGGTGCCGCTGCCGTCATCCAGCGTAAACTTCAAAAGCTTATCAGACTTCTTCACAGCCTCGCAGTTCTTGACCTTCACGGCGCGGAAATCGGACTTCAGGAAGGTGTCAAAGTCCACATTCTCTTCGGCATAGGGTTCCAGCTCAAGGGCAGGCAGGGCCGCCTTCTTCTGAGCCTCCTGCATGGCCTCCAGCTCAGCCAGTGCCTTTTCGGTGTCCACGCGGGGAAACAGATTCTCACCCTTGGAAACCTGAACATCGGCGCGCAGCGCGCCCCAGACATTGGCCTTATCCCATGTGTGATCCTCGGCGGCGGCGCCGATCTTCTCAAAGATCTTGCCGCAGCTCTCCGGCATCACAGGGCTCAGCAGCGTGGTGCAGACGCGGATGGTCTCCAGCAGATTATAGAGAACGGTTGCCAGACGGGCGCGCTTACCCTCGTCCTTGCCCAGCACCCAGGGCGCGGTCTCATCGATATACTTGTTGGCACGGTCGATGACCTTGAAGACTTCGTCGATGCCGTTCTGGAGCTGCAGCTTGTCCATTTCCGCCTCGTAGCGGTCACGCAGGGCGCAGACGGTCTTTTTCAGGTCGCAGTCCTGTGCGTCATCCTCCCGGTCGGCAGGCAGGGCGCCGCCAAAGTACTTCTCCACCATGCCGGTGGTGCGGCTGACCAGATTGCCCAGCTTGTTGGCAAGATCGGTGTTGATGGTGGAGATCAGCAGCTCGTTGGAGAAGTTGCCGTCAGAGCCGAAGGGGAAGGTGCGCAGCAGGAAGAAGCGCAGGGCGTCCACGCCGAACATCTCGGACAGGGCGTAGGGATCTACCACGTTGCCCTTGGACTTACTCATCTTGCCGCCGTCAATGACCAGCCAGCCGTGGCCGTACACATGCTTGGGCAGGGGCAGGCCCATGCTCATCAGCATGGCGGGCCAGATGATGGAATGGAACCGGACGATCTCCTTGCCCACGATGTGGTAATCGGCGGGCCAGTACTTGTCAAAGTCATGATAGCGGTCGTTATACAGGCCCAGCGCCGTGCAGTAATTGAACAGGGCGTCCACCCAAACGTACACCACATGGCCGGGGTCAAAGTCCACGGGGATACCCCAGCTGAAGCTGGTACGGGAAACGCACAGATCCTCCAGACCCGGTTTGATGAAGTTATTCACCATCTCGTTGACGCGGGTGCGGGGCTGCAGAAAATCCGTATCCTCCAGCAGGTGCTGAACACGGTCAGCGTACTTGCTCAGGCGGAAGAAGTAGGCCTCCTCCTCGGCATCATGAACCTCGCGGCCGCAGTCGGGACATTTGCCGTCCACCAGCTGGCTCTCCGTCCAGAAGCTCTCGCATGGCGTGCAGTACTTACCCTTATAGGCGCCCTTGTAGATATCGCCGTTTTCATACATCTTCTTAAAGATCTTCTGCACGGCCTCGCAGTGATAGTCGTCTGTGGTGCGGATAAAGCGGTCGTTGGAGATATTCATCAGCTTCCACAGATCCAGCACGCCGCGAGGACCTTCCACGATGCGGTCCACGAATTCCTTGGGAGAGCAGCCGGCCTCGCGGGCCTTGGTCTCGATCTTCTGGCCATGCTCGTCGGTTCCGGTGAGGAACATGACGTCATAGCCCTGCAGACGCTTATAGCGGGCGATGGCATCGGTGGCCACGGTACAGTAGCTGTGGCCAATGTGCAGCTTATCCGAGGGATAATAAATAGGTGTGGTGATATAGAACGTTTTCTTTTTCATGGGGTATCTCTCCTTTTCCGCCGTCCCGAATGGAAGGCCGGCTTAAAATAGTTTTCTTTCCAATCCGGCGGCCGCCCTGCCGGCAGTACTGCGCACAGGCAGAAAATGCCTGATCAAAATAAAAAAACGCCCTCAGCCATCTGCCAAGGGCGGTCAGCCGGACCGCGGTACCACCTTGCTTTGCCCGGCCTTGCGGCCGCAGCCTCGCGGAGTGCCGTCACACTCCCGCGCGGTAACGGGCGCATCCCGTCCCAGCCTGACGGGTTCACCCGCTCGGCCGAAAGGCTCAGGAGCCATGTTCACCGGTTTTCCGCACCCGTTTTCACCGTTTTCGGGCTCTCTTTCAGCAGGGCCGCCGACTACTCTTTCCTTCATCGCCTATGATATCCATTTTCAGTTATCATACTCTATCATGTGCGCTTTGTCAACCGTAACGCCGTTTTTCTGGTAAAAATCATGCTTTACAGCAGGTGAATTATTCTGTATAATATGGGATGGAATTTTATGGTGAAGAAACATCATAATTAAGGGAGGAAGAAACTCATGTCTTTTTATATTCTGGTGATCAACCCCGGCTCCACGTCCACCAAAATCGGCGTTTACGAGGACGAAAATCTGCTTTTTGACAAGACCCTGCGCCACAGCGCGGAGGAGATTGCCCAGTTCAACTCCATTCCCGCCCAGAAGGACTGGCGCTGCCAGCTGGTGCTGAAGGCGCTGCGCGAAGAAGGTTTTGATACCAAGAAGCTGTCTGCCGTTTCCGGCCGCGGCGGTCTGCTGCGCCCCATCCGCGGCGGTACCTATACCGTCAATGACAATCTGGTGAACGACTGCATCATCGGCGTGCAGGGTCAGCATGCGTCCAATCTGGGCGGCATTCTGGCTCGCGAGATCGGCGATTCGCTGGGCATTCCCTCTTTCATCGTTGACCCCGTGGTGGTGGACGAGCTGGCCGATGTGGCCCGCTATGCCGGCCATCCCCTGTTCGAGCGCGTCAGCATTTTCCACGCCCTGAACCAGAAGGCCGTGGCTAAGCGCTTTGCCAAGGAGCACGGCAAGCGCTATGAAGATCTGAACCTGATCGTGTGCCATATGGGCGGCGGCTGCTCTATCGGCGCCCACGTCAAGGGCAGCGTGATCGACACACAGAACGCACTGGATGGCGAAGGCCCCTTCTCCCCCGAACGCTCCGGCTCTCTGCCCACCGGCCAGCTGGTGAAGCTGTGCTGCTCCGGCAGATATACCGAAGCCGAGCTGCAGCGCATGCTGTCCGGCCGCGGCGGTCTGGTGGCCTACACCGGCTCCAACGATATGCGCTATCTGCTGGAGCAGGCCAAGGCGGACAAGAAGATCGCCGGCGTGGTGGACGCGTTCCACTATCAGATCGGCAAGGAGATCGGCGCCATGGCTGCCGTTATGCACGGCAAGGTGGATCAGATCATCCTGACCGGCGGTATCGCCTACGGCAAGGAGACTGTGGATGCCATCAGCGAGATGGTCAGCTGGATCGCACCCATCACCGTGTATCCCGGTGAGGACGAGCTGCTGGCGCTGGCACAGGGCGCGCTGCGCGTGCTGCGCGGCGAGGAGAAGGCGCAGGAATACCGCCGTCCCCGCCCCACAGAGGCGTAATAAACCCGTTTCCCCTCAGACGCCTGACAGCCAAATGCTGTCAGGCGTCTTTCAGCCTTTTCCGGTTACGGTAAAACCGGTCTATCGTATGATTTCAAGCACAGCTTGTGATTGACAAAGGAGGATCGTCAATGACTATCAGCAAGGATATCCGCTATATCGGCGTGAACGATCATCAGGTGACACTGTTTGAGGGACAGTATGACGTGCCCAACGGCATGGCCTACAATTCCTATGTGATCCTGGACGAAAAGATCGCTGTGATGGACACGGTGGGCGCACAGTTCGGCGGCGAATGGATGGACCGCCTGACGAAAGAGCTGGCAGGCCGCAGCCCCGACTATCTGGTGGTGCAGCATATGGAGCCGGATCATTCCGCCAACATCGTGCGCTTCATGCAGGCCTATCCCCATGCCACGGTGGTGGCGTCTCAGGCGGCGTTCCGCATGATGAAGCAGTTCTACGGCAGCGACTATGCCGACCACCGTCTGGTGGTGGGCGAGGGCAGTACGCTGTCTCTTGGCCGCCACACGCTGACGTTCCTGCCCGCGCCCATGGTCCACTGGCCCGAGGTGATCGTTACCTATGACGCGCTGGACAAGGTGCTCTTCTCCGCCGATGGATTCGGCAAATTCGGCGCGCTGGACATTGAGGACGAAGAGGGGTGGGCCTGCGAGGCACGGCGGTACTATTTCGGCATTGTGGGCAAATTCGGCGCGCAGGTACAGGCACTGCTGAAAAAGGCCGCCGCGGTGGATATCCGGACGGTATGCCCTCTCCACGGCCCGGTGCTGACCGGCGAAGCGCTGGCGGAGGCCCTGCGGCTGTATGATATCTGGTCGAGCTACGGCGTGGAAACACCCGGTGTGGTCATCGCCTACGCTTCGATATACGGCAACACGGAAAAGGCAGCACAGCTGCTGGCCCAGCTGCTGCGTGACAAGGGCTGCCCCAAGGTGGCGATGACATGCCTGCAGCGCGATGATTGGGCGGAAGCGGTGGAGGATGCTTTCCGCTATGGAAAGCTGGTGCTGGCCGCTCCCACCTATAACGGCTTCCTCTTCCCGGCCATGCGGGAGTTTATCGAGCATCTGACCGAGCGGAATTATCAGAACCGTCAGGTGGCGTTCATCGAGAACGGCTCCTGGGCGCCTGCCGCCGCGCGGGAGATGAAGAAGCTGCTGGAGGGATGCAAGAATATGACGCTGGGCGGCACCGTCACCATTCGCTCCGCCATGGATGAAGCGGCGCCGGCTCAGCTGGCGGCGCTGGCAGATGAGCTGCTGTAAACGCGGCAAAGCATAAGAAAAGTCCGGCTTCGGCCGGACTTTTCTGCGTACACACGGCAGGATACCATCGATTGCCAAGGCCGCAATGTATCTGTATACTGTTGCCATTAATCGCAGAGGTGGGCAGTATGGAAAATAAGCCGATGCGGAATAAGTAGTTTTTGTATATCACGGAATTTTTTGCCGGAGTGTCGGTGATGGCGGTGGAGCTGGGGCAAGCCGGCTGATGGCCCCCTATTTCAGCTCCTCACAAATCGTGTGGACGGTGATCAGGATATCACCATTCCCTTTCAGCTGTCCAGCGTGGAGTTTTTCACGGAGGTGCAGCGGCATCTGAAACCCGGCGGCGTGATGGTGGTGAACCTGAACAGGACCTCCACGCAGGATGGTTCCATCAACCAGTATCTGTGTGACACCATGGCCAGCGTATTTACCCATACCTATACGGTGCGTGTGCCGTCCAACACCAACACGGTGGTATTCTGCACCGATTCCGATACGCTGCGCCAGACTCTTGACAGTAACCGAGTCCTTGTGCAAAACAGCCGCTATGCCGCCATGATGGAGACGGTGGCACAGGAATTGCAGGACTACAGCGGCGGCGCGTGCATCCTGACAGACGGCAAGGCGCCGGTGGAGCTGCTGGGCATGCAGGTGCTGGACGAGCTGATCGACAGCGAGCTGCGCTATTATAAGGAGCAATTCTCCCTGCGGGAGATCATCGATATGGTGGCATAACGCAAAATAGCGGCGGGAAACCAAAAGTTTCCCGCCGCTATTTTTACGTTTCTTCCCGGCCTTTGCGCTCCGCCTGCGGCGTCAGCGCCACGATTTTGTTGAAATAGTGGTAAAAGGGCACCAGCGTCCTGAACCCCTCAATGATATCCTCCGCCAGCGCAGGAGAGAAGATCCGCTCATCCAGCGGCCCCTCCCAGCGGAGGGAGAGAGACTTTTTCTGATACCACGGACGCAGAAGCGCGTCGACCTCGCCCTTGCTGCGGGCATATTCCGGCCCCTCCAGCGTGAACACCGACTGCTTGCCGAACTGCCGCACCAGCCGTGCCAGCTTCTGAGGATGGCGGTCGATCTCTTGGCGGTATGTCTCCATCATGGCGGCGGCAGGCGACCAGAAGCCAAGGCCGAAGCTGTAATAATCCGGTCCCAGCTCAAACCAGAAGGTGGGCCGTCCTGTCCAGTCCTTGTCCCCCGTGCGGATGCACCACCACAGGTGATCCTTATACGGTCCCCGGCCAAAAAGCCGCCGGGCATCCCGGTAAATGCGGGAAACCTTTAAGATCAGCGGCTCATCCGGCAGCAGGGCATGCACCGCATCATATACCTGCTCGCCCAGCGCTTTGGTGGGCGTAAGGAAAGTGCTGATATAGTCGTCCTTGTGCTCCATAAACCAACCCCGCTCATTATTAAAGCGGATGCCCCACATGAAGTCCACGGTCTGTTGGGTATACCCCTGAAATGCCATGACAAAGTGCTCCTCGCTATCGTTCTTTTTCCGCTATTGTAGCCACTTTCGGCCCGAAATGCAAGTGGAAAGTTATTCTGCGCAGGGGACGACACGCGCAAGGCAACCCAGCGGCACGGCGCGAGTCATGTCGGCCGCCAGCGGCGGGACGCTGCGGCGGAGATAGAGCGCCAGCCTGGCGGGGCAGCCGGCACAAGAGATGCTGTCGCCTTGCGGCAGTAAGATCAGATCTCCGTTTTCATGGCGATTTCCTCCTTCTTCGGCAAAAAGGCGCAGAGCCGGTAACGGCTCTGCGCGGTGTAAACTTCTTATATATTATTATACCGCATTTTGCCCATTTTTGCAAGGCGGGACAATAACACTTCCCTGCCGAAGGCAAAAAATTTTGAAAAGGGGGTGGGCTGAAAAATAGGGGTGTATTTTACATTTTAGCACGGTGCACCGCTGAATTCAATGGAAATTTTCACTCTTTTTAAATTTCAGCGTGCACTATGAAAAAATACAATTACACAGAATTTATTTTGGAAAATATGCGTATTGACGGCAAAAAAGTACACGTTTACAATGTAGCATATTTTTGTGAGCGCCTGCCGGAGGCAGGCGCGGAGGGAACGGAGAGCGCATTATGAAGTATGTATTTGTTACCGGCGGCGTGGTGTCCGGATTGGGTAAGGGCATCTGCGCGGCATCACTGGGCCGCCTTTTGAAGCAGCGGGGGCTGAAGGTGCGGAACCAGAAATTCGACCCCTATCTGAATGTGGATCCCGGCACCATGAGTCCCTATCAGCACGGCGAGGTGTTTGTCACCGACGACGGGGCGGAGACCGATCTGGATCTTGGCCACTATGAGCGGTTTGTGGACGAGAGCCTGACGGGACAATGCTCCGTGTCCTCCGGCCGGGTGTACTGGGATCTTCTCAACCGGGAGCGGCAGGGCGCGTTTCTGGGCGGCACGGTGCAGATCATTCCTCATGTGACGGATGAGATCAAAAGCCACATCTATGCCATGGAGCAGGAAGGTCTGGACGTGCTGATCTGTGAGATTGGCGGCACGGTGGGTGACATTGAAAGCCAGCCGTTTCTGGAGGCCATCCGACAGGTGGCGGTGGAGAAAGGCCGGGAAAATGTGGTGTACATCCATGTGCCCCTGATCGTGCAGGTGCCTGGCAGCGGCGAGCTGAAAAGCAAACCCACCCAGCATTCGGTCAAGGAGCTGCTGGGATTGGGGATCCAACCGGATATCCTGGTGTGCCGCAGCGATGTGCCCATTCCGTCGGACATGCGGAAAAAGATCGCCCTGTTCTGCAACATGTCTGAGGAGTGCGTGATCCAGAACACCACGGCAGCCACGCTGTATGAGGTGCCGCTGCTGCTGCAGCGGGAGGGGCTGGACACGATCGTGTGCCGCAAGCTGGGGATTTCCTGCGGCGCGGCGGACATGACCCATTGGGCCGCCATGGTAGATGCTGTCAAAAACGCCAGAAAAGAAGTGACCATTGCGTTGGTGGGCAAATATGTCCAGCTGCACGATGCCTATCTCAGCGTGGAGGAATCCCTGTTCCACGCGGGGACCGCCTGCGGCGCGGTGGTCCACATCCGCTGGATCGACTCGGAAACCGTGACGGCGGAAAACGCGGCGCAGGTGCTCTCCGGATGCGGCGGCATTCTGGTGCCCGGCGGCTTCGGTGACCGGGGCATCGAAGGCATGATCGCCGCGGCGCAGTATGCGCGGGAAAATGGCGTCCCCTATTTCGGCATCTGTCTGGGCATGCAGATCGCCGTAATCGAGTTTGCCCGCCATGTGCTGGGTTGGGCCGACGCCCATTCCACCGAAATGGCGCCCCAGACGGTTCACCCCGTTATTGACCTGATGCCGGAGCAGGTAGGCGTCAGCAGCAAAGGCGGCACCATGCGGCTGGGCCAGTACCCCTGCGTGCTGGCGGCAGGCAGCCGTGTCCGCGCTCTGTACGGCCAGAGCGAGATCAGCGAGCGGCACCGCCACCGCTATGAGTTCAACAACGATTTTCGGGAGAGAATCACCGCCGCGGGATTGCTGCCCACCGGCATCTCCCCCGATGGCCATCTGGTGGAGATCGTAGAAAATCCCGTCCACCCGTGGTTTGTGGGCGTGCAGTTCCACCCGGAGTTCAAAAGCCGTCCCGACCGGCCCCATCCGCTGTTCCGCGGCTTTGTGGCGGCGGCGCTGGAACGGTAAAAAGCATGCGGCGCTGCCAGCTGGCAGCGCCGCATATTTTTTGTCAGAACGGGCAAAAGCCAGACGGCGTCCCGCCCCATTGCATCGTGCGGGACGCCGCTTTGCGGGGTTGATAATTGTGCAGCACGATGCCGCACAGGATCAGCGCCGCGCCGATGATTCCCAAAATATCCATGGTCTCATGGAGAAAGACGGCGCTGAGCACCGCCGTTGACAGCGGATTGACCGCGCAGAGCTGTGCCGCCCGCTCCGCCGTGGTATAGCGCTGGGCCACCGGCTGAAACGTAAAGCCAAAGCAGGAGCACACCAGCGCCAGCGTCAGAATTACACCCCATTCCCGGGCTGTTCCGGGCAGGTGGGGCGATTCCAGCAGCAAAGAGGCGACGGCGGCAAACAGAACCGCACCGTGCCACAGGTCGGTTTTTGCGGCGGCGCGCAGCTTTTTCCAGAAGATCACCGCCAGCACCGCGAATGCCAGACAGAACCGTACCACCAGCAGATTCAGCGGCGTAAAGCTATTCAGGCCGATCTTGGCAAACAGCAGCGAAGTGCTTCTGGCAAAAATCACCGCCGCCAGCAGACATTCGGCTTGTTTCCGGCTCATGGCAGATCCCGCCTCTCGCTACGGGCATTTTTATTGACTTCATCCTATCACGGTTTTATACTGGTGTAAAGTAAGCATCTTGTACTTTCAGAGGAGGAAGTGACATGACGCATAAGGCCATATTCCGGCAGCACTGGACACAAGCCTTTACCGAAGCGGACTTCTGTACGCGGCTGCACAACGCCGCCACAGCGGCACAGTGGAGCCGTGCGCGGTGGGCGGAGGAGCTGCTGCCCCGCACGCGGCGACTGGACTGCCGCACAGTCATCGATACGGCCGCTGAGCAGACGGATATTCCGGAGCCAGACGGCGGATGGCGCGGCTTTGTGCTGCAAAGCGCCATGGGCGGTTTGTATCCCGGCCACCGTGTCAGCGCGTCGGCGGAGCAGGAGGATTTTGCCCTGTGCGCACTGCTGGCCATTCAGCTGCTGCTGGACAGCGAACGGCAGCTGCTGCCCTTTGACTGGCGGATGGAATTCGCTTTTTGTTCTGCCGAGGAGGCGGCGGACAGTCCCGATTATCCCCGGTTTTTGCAGGTGTGGCGGCGTTCCTTTGTTTATGAGCTGCTGCGGCTGAGCAGCGAATTGACGCCCTTCAGCACCCTGCAGCACACCGCCATGGTCCACCATGTGGCCATGACGGCGGGCCGTGCCCTGCGGCGCAGCGGCGCGCAGGTGGAGCTGGGACTGGTATCCGCCGCCGCAGCAGGTCATGACATCGGCAAATTCGGCTGCATGCCCGGCGAGCGGGTGCCCTATCTGCACTATTACTATACCGACGAATGGCTGACCCGCGCCGGACTGCCTCAGGTGGGACAGGTGGCGGGCAACCACTCCACATGGGATTTGGAGCTGGCCAATCTGTCGGTGGAATCCATGCTGCTGATCTATGCCGACTTCCGCTCCAAGCAGCGGCGGGAAACGGATGGGCGGGAGATCGCCGCCCTATACTCCCTGCAGGATGCCTTTGATGTGATCCTGTGCAAGCTGGACAATGTGGACGATGCCAAAAAGCGCCGCTATGAATATGTTTACCGCAAGCTGCGAGACTTTGAGGAATATCTCCGCTCCCGGGGCGTGGATGTGACGCTTGCGGGGCAGGATACGCCGCCGGAGGAGCCGAAGGATGTGGCGCTGATGGAACCGGAGGCGTATCACCGCGCCTTTTGCCTGATGGCGGTGGAGCACAACCTGAACATGATGCGCCGGCTGAGCCACGAAAGGCTGTTTTCCGATCTGTTGGAGCGGGCCCGCAGCGAAAAGGACTGGACACGGGTGCGGACATACCTGTGCATTTTGGAGGATTATTTTACCTATCTCTCCGCCAGTCAGAAGGTGCAGACGGTTTATTTTCTCTATGAGCTGCTGCTGCACCCGGAGGGCGACATCCGCCGGCAGGCGGCGGCTCTGATGGGACAGGTGATGGCCAAATTCAGCCTGCGCTACAAAAAGGAGCTGCCCTCGGATGCCGGACAGGCCGCAGTGGAGCAGACGCAGTTTGCCCTGTGGGCGCAATATCTTAACCTGCTGTTCTATCCCGATCACAAGCTGACCCCCCAACAGATCAGCCACATCCGCTTTACGGCTAAGCTGGTGGTGTCCGCCACGCTGGAGGGCTGCCTGAGTCAGGATGTCGAGCAGTTTCTGGCGGCACTGCTGACCCACTATCAGTCAGGACAGGTCACCGACGAGGGGGCGGCGCTGGCATTGACCGACACGCTGAGCTATCTGCCGCTGAAGCTGCTGACTGAAGAGCAGGCGGCGCAGGTGGCCGACTTCGCACTGGCACAGTGCCGCAGCCGCAATCCCTCTCTACAGGCGGCGGCCATGCAGTTTTTCCTGCGGGCACGGCAGACGCTGGCGTCGGAACACCCGCTGTGCGCCGCCATGTGCCGGCTGCGGACGGAGCAGCCGGCGCTGGGATTGCCCTCGCTGCGTTATCAGTACGCGCTGGTGTGCGGCACGGCGGCGGAGGACGCGGTACGGTCCGTGCAGCCGGAGGAATTGTCCGACATACTGCTGGACAACCTGAAAACCGCTACGCCGTGGATGATCAAGGTGGTCAACGTGGAGCTGCTGGCCCGCTATGCCGCCGGCGGAGGCGGCAGCGCCATGCAGATCGCGGCCCATTTTGCCAACCTGATCCGCGTCAGCGAGGCGGTGGTGGTGCGCGAGCGAGCCGGCCGCGCCCTGCTGGGCATCGCGCCGCGGCTGAGCTGCGAGGAGCGCAACGAGGTGGCCGTGGAGCTGGCCAAGGCGCTGGAGGCGGGCCACTATGAATTTTCCAAGTATATTCCCCAGTATCTGGGGGCCTTTATGCTGTGGCTGCCGCCGGCAGAGCTGGACGAACTGATCACCTATCTGACCGGACTCCTCAGCCACTCCTCCGACAGCGTGGCGGCCTCGGCATTGGATACGGCAGGTTATCTGCTGGAAAACTACCGGCTTTATGACCTGCGTTTTCCGGAGGAGCAGGATGTATGGGGCCGCCGCAGAAGGCGGCTGGCGGGACTGCTGCTGAAGGGCATGGCCTCTTACCGCCAGACGGTGCAGCAGGAGGCCATGTACGTTATGGGAGATACCCTCTTCTCCTCCCCGCGGCTGCCTGATGAGCGCAAGGCATGGCTGTTCACCCTGTGCGCCCACAAGCTGCTGTTTTTGATCCGGGAAAACCGCAGCGGCGGACTGAACGACCTGTACTGCTCGGCCGCACTGTACCGCATTTACCAGTTTATTGTCCGCTATGAGACGGATCATGGCCCGTTTCAATTCCACCGGCGGGACAAGATCGCGTTCTTCCCCGGAACATTCGACCCCTTCACCCTGTCTCATAAGGCGCTGGCCTGTACGATCCGCGACATGGGGTATGAGGTGTATCTGGCGGTGGATGAATTCTCATGGTCGAAAAAGACCCAACCCAGCCTGATCCGGCGGCAGATCGCCTCCATGTCGGTGGCGGATGAATTCCATGTGCAGCTGTTTCCCTATAATATCCCCATCAACATCGCCAATCCCAACGATCTGAAACGGCTGCGGCAGCTGTTTGCCGGCCGGGAGCTGTATCTCATCGTGGGATCCGACGTAATCCACGGCGCGTCCTCCTACAAGGCGCCGCCCTGCGACGGCTCGGTGCACAGCATGAACCACATCGTGTTTCGCCGGGTATCCGCCCTGCACGGAGAGGAAAAGGACATTGACGCCGACGTGGGCATGATCAGCGGCAAGGTGGTGCAGCTGCAGCTGCCCTCGCAGCTGGAGGACATCAGCTCCACCCGTATCCGGGAAAATATTGACATGAACCGGGATATCTCCCACCTGATCGATCCCGTGGTGCAGGAATTCATCTACCAGCGGGGACTTTATCTGCGGGAGCCTCAGTATAAGCCGCTGCTGTCACCGGGAACACTGCATTTTGAGCAGTGGGCCGCCGGGGACGCGCCGCTGGGGCAGATACAGCTGCTGGGCATGAGTGCTGCCGCGGCGGCGGGGATCCGAAAGCGGCATGACAGAGTCATGACGCTGCGCAGCGGCGACACGCTGCTGTGCGCCGTCGCCTTCAGTCAGCGCCGGGTAACGGAGCTGCTGGCACTGCTGGGCGACCCCGCGCGGGTCAACGATGTGCGCAATGCCGCATCGGGCCGGCTGCTGTGCATGACGGGACTGTTCGGAAAGGACAGCGAGTCCATGCAGCTGCTGCTGACGCAGCTGTTTGCGCAGGCCATGGAGCAGGATTGTCTGTGGGCGCTGTTTGCCGCGCTGGACACGGCGGCGGATGCGGCGGCGGACGATCTGCTGCGCCAGCAGGGACTGCGCCCGGTGCGCGGCGGCGACGCCTCGCTGCTGCTGGCGGATATGAGCGCACCGGTGGTCTTTCTGCAAAATGTGGAAACCGCCATCAAGCCGCCCTTCAGCAGCGATGAGTCGGTGCTGCGGGCCATCCATATGGCGCGGCGGCGGTTCAAGCTGGGGTTGGTGGGCCTGTATCCGGGGCGGCTGATCTTCACTATCTCCTCCCAGCTGGTGCTGCACCGGTTGGTGGAAAAAATCACCGCCTTGAACGGCGTCCCCATGACGCCCACCACACCCCGTGTGCTGGGGCCCTATATGTGCGTGCCCTTCGGCAAGCTGCTGCGGCGCGCCGCCATTCCCAACACGGTGACCAAAACCGTGCACACCGACAAGGTGTTTGCCGCCGACCGAAAGCGGCAATGGATCGAAGCCTTTCCCGGTTATGCGCCGCTGGCCGATCAGATGCGGGTGGTACGTTCCTTCCGCCGGCCGGTCATCATGGTGGACGACCAGCTGCACACCGGCCGACGTATCGGCGTGCTGGAGCCTCTGGCCCGTGAGCAGCAGGTGGAGATCAAGGAAGTTCTGGTGGGAATCCTGTCGGGGCAGGGCCGGGATCTGGCACAGCAGCTGGGCCGCAGCGTGGATTATGTCTACTTCGTGCCCAATCTGCGGGCGTGGTATGTGGAGTCCACCCTGTATCCCTTTATCGGCGGCGACACCGTGGAGCATGATGCCGCCGAACAGCATGACGGCCTGCAGCCGTCGGTGAATCTTATCCTGCCCTATGTCTATCCGGAACACCTGCGGCAGTGCGGTCAGGGACCGGCATATGCCTTTTCCCGCACCTGTATTGAAAACACCCTGTATATCATTGAAGCGCTGGAGACCGCCTATCGCAGAACCTATGCCCGCAACCTGACGCTGCGGCGGCTCAGTGAGGCGGTAGTGCTGCCGCTGTGTCCGGACAAGGGTCAGATGAAATACCGGCTCGACGGTGCGGTTTCCGACTATCTGCGGGATGATCTGGAAACGCTGCGTCGGCTGGAAAACCTGTTTCGCTGAAAAGAGGAATGACCATGTATCACTATGAGGAAAACGGACAATATTTTGTGTCCTGCCTCGCGCTTCCGCTGGCGGCGGCAGCGCCGCAGGCGCGGCAGCCTGTCTTTTTGTTCCGCCGCCCGCCGCAGAGCGGACGGGGCGCGTTTCGCGCCGCCTCCCCTGCGCAGCTGACGGCGGCACAGGAGGATGTTTCCTGGCTGGATAGCCGCCGCATTACCCCGGCGGCAGCACTGCCACAGCAGGTACGGCAGTGGGTGGAGAACGGACTGCGGGCCATTAATTTTGATCATCCGCGGTGGCGGGAAATGGCCGCGTGGCAGCCGCCGGTCGGCAAGAAGCGCGTCCATATTCTGGCAATGGGCGATGTGGGCAGCACTATCGCCATGGGGTTGAAGCTGCTGGGCGGCGGCACGGTGGACACCATCGGTATCTGCGATATCAACGAGGCCGCCGTAAAGCGCTGGGAGTTCGAGCTGAATCAGGTGGCGCTGCCGTGGCAGTATGACGTCATGCCCGCGGTGGAAATCGTGCCGCAGGAGCGGCTCTTCAACTGCGATGCGTTCCTGTTCGTGGCGTCCAAGGGGATACCGGCGGTAGGCAGCGGTGTGCAGGACGTGCGCATGGCTCAGTTTCAGGCCAACCGGCCGTTGGTGGAGCTGTATGCCCGCAAGGCACGGGAGGCCGAGTTCCGGGGACTGTTCTGCGTGATCTCCGATCCGGTGGATCCGCTGGCCCGCGCCGCACTTCTCTCCTCCAACCGGGACGAGAGAGGCCTGTATGACGGCATGGGACTGCTGCCCCAGCAGATACAGGGTTACGGATTGGGCGTTATGAATGCCCGGGCAGCCTATTACGCCCGGCAGGAGCCGCGCTTGTCCTCCTTTCTGACGGAGGGGCGGGCCTTCGGCCCCCACGGCAGCGGTCTTGTAATCGCCAACTCCATCGCCCGCTATGACGACGCCCTGTCCCGGGAGTTGACGGAGCTGGCGCTGACGGCCAATCTGAAAATGCGGGCGCTGGGTTTCAAACCCTATGTGGCACCGGCGCTGTCCTCGGCGGCGCTGAGCGTGCTGCTGACGCTGCGGGGTGAATGGCACTACGGCAGCGTGTGTCTGGGGGATATCTTTATGGGTGTGAAGAACCGCTATACGCCCGCAGGATTGGAAACGGAGGATCTTCCGCTGCCGGATGCCCTGTTTGCCCGGCTGACGGAAACGCAGGAGATCCTGCGGCGGATCATTTGAAAGGAAGGCGAAAGCTGATGGAGCCTTTGGTCGTTATCTGCCCCCAGTGCGGAGAAAACCCCCGGCTGACGGCGGTATTGCAATGCGCGCTGATGGGCCTGCCGCACCAGAAAATACGGCGTGCGGAGGATCTGCATCCCCTGCGTGGACGGCGGGTGCTGTTCGCCATCTCCCTGACAGGCGGCGGCATAAATCTGGGGTGGTATGCCATGCTGTCCGCCATACGGCAGGCCCCCGGCTTTTTCGAGGGCTGCAGCGGCGCGGTGCTGGTGGACGGAGACGGCGAGCTGTATACCAAATCAGCAGCGCGGGAACTGGTATTCGCAGCCAATCAGGCAGGCTGCGCCTTTATGGGCGCGCCGCTGGTGGAGGCCACGGGATCGCTGCAGAATTTCAAAGTACGGGCCATGCTGCGCAAGACCGACTGCCTCAGCGCCTATACCGCCTGCGCCGCCGAGCTGGTGGCCCGGCTCATGTCCGATGCGCCGCCGGTGCGCCGGCATCCCCGGCTGATGGTGCTGCACGCCTCCAACCGAAAAACCTCCAACACCATCGCCCTGTGGGAGCGGATGGCGCCCCAGCTGGAGGGGCGGGTGGATACGCAGGTGGTCAACCTGCGCAACGGCACCGTGGCCGACTGCAACGGCTGTGAATTCCGCACCTGCCTGCACTTCGGCGAAGAGGGGCGGTGCTTCTACGGCGGCGTGATCGTGGATGAGGTCTATCCCGCCATCACGCAGGCGGACGGCGTACTGTGGCTGTGCCCCAACTACAACGATGCGCTGGCGGCCAACCTGACAGCCTGCATCAACCGCCTGACCGCCCTGTTCCGCACCACGCCCTTCTATGACAAGGAGCTGTACGGCATCATTGTGTCGGGTTATTCCGGCGGCGACATTGTGGCGCAGCAGTTGATCTCCGCACTGTGCATGAACAAGGCCTTCCGTCTGCCGCCCCGGTTCTGCCTGCTGGAAACGGCCAATGACGCCGGCGCCGCCGTGAAGCTGCCGGGGATTGACCGGCGGCTGGCCGATTTTGCCGCGCACATGTTCAGCTGAAATCTTTCGGCGGACGCTGCAGGCGCCTTGCAAAAACGGCAACGCGGAAAGCGGAAAAGCAAAAGACATTTGGCAACAGAAACAGGGGGACCCGGCCTGAAAGCCGGGTCCCCCCTGTCGCAATCGACTGCATTTTTATTGTTTTTCAGCTCGGGCGATGGCGGCAATGTCGCCCACGCCGTCCAGCACAACGCTGGGACGATAGGCGTAGGTCTTCAGCGTTTCATGCGTTGATACGCCGGAAAGCACCAGCACCGTGGACATACCGCTTTCCATGCCGGAGATAACATCGGTATCCATCCGGTCGCCCACCATCACGGCCTCGGCAGAGTGGCAATTCAGCATTTTAAGGCCAGTACGCATCATCAGTGGGTTCGGCTTGCCGCAGAAGTACGCCTGCTTGCCTGTCGCCATCTCAATGGGAGCGATGAGCGCGCGGCAGGCCGGCGCGATACCGTTCTCGATGGGGCCGGACACATCGGAGTTGGCGCCGATGAGCTTCGCGCCCTGCATCACAAGATTCGTCGCCTTGGTGAGCGTATCAAGGGAATAGCTGCGGCCCTCGCCCACGACCACATAATCCGGGTTCACATCATTCATCGTGATGCCGGCGTCATACAGGGCGTTCAGCAGTCCTGCCTCGCCGATGGCGAACACAGAGCACCCCGGCGCCTGCTCGCGCAGGAAAGCCGCCGTTGCCAGCGCGCTGGTGTAGAAGTGCTCTTCCGGTACATCAAGGCCCATACGCGCAAGCTTCTGGTTCAGCTCGCGCGGCGTATAGCCGCTGTTGTTCGTAAGGAAGAGATACTCTTTATTCTCTTCGTGCAGCCACTGGATGAATTCCGCCACGCCCGGCAGAATGCGGTTGCCATGGTAGATGACGCCGTCCATATCGCAGATAAAACCCTTTTTCTCGTTAAAATTAATCGAAGTATCCATAACCTTACTCCCCTATAACACATCAGAAGTTATCTTATCGTACCATTCCGCTTCATATATTTCCATCGTGATATTGTAAAATTTTCCTCGGCAATTCAGCAAAGTTACGGTTCGTTTCGCAGTATAAGGACTCACCGATACCCGGCGGTCAAAACCGTCCGCGGCTGAAAGTCAAATCGCCTGAAGCAGCGTCCATTTTGCGGTCGCGTCCATGATACAGCTGCCAATCCACACATTGCAGATAGAAGAAGCACCCCTGCGAGGATCGGCCTCACAGGAGTGCTTTTTGCTTCAGGCACCGGGAGAACGGGGCTTATTCATTGACAGTATCCAGCGTCAGCACCTGCTCATACGAGTCCGCACCGGCGATGGAACCAATGGGCAGCACCACATGAAGCTTTCCCGCGGCATCAACGTATGCGGGAGCGTCCATGTTGATGTTCTCATCGGACAGCGTCCAGTCACGGCGTTCTGTCAGAAACTCATCGAAATCGCTGCCGGAAATATCCTTGTACTGGTTGTCGAACGTATCCGCAGCGGCTTTGCGTACCGCCTCCAGGAAAGTCGTTTCGCCCATGTCCAGCACCTTCAGCAGATCCGCCGTGGTGAGCTGCCGACCGCTTGCTGTGTCATAGAGGTAGACATTGTAACTATTTATGTCGGCATCCCAGCCACAGGAGACGACCAGCGACAGGATATTGTCATACTGATATGCCTCCCATGTTATATACAGGCAGGACATGCTTACCTTTTCTGACACGCTCTCCAGTACACCGTCCACAATAGGGCCGTACTCCTCGGCGATCGTTTTGTTGATCGCTTCCGCGCCCGGTGTGTCAGCTTCAATCTGAGGCACGCGGTAGGTAAAGTGTCCGCTGTTACCGACGCCATCGGTGTAATCGAAGTCCTCGTTATACAGCTCCGCGATTTGAGGCGGCTCATGAGATGCAGATGTGCCGGGCGTGACGTCGCGGCTGCCGCAGGCAGCCAGAGTGCATAGCAGCAGCGCCGCCAGCAGCAGGGATAAGGCTTTTTTCATACAGTTTCTCCTTCGCAGGACTTACCTGCGTCCACAGTTTCTCTCCGTTATGCTTTCGTTTCGATTGTATAACAGTCTGTTCGCAAAAGCAATCCCCTAATTTAACCCATAAGAGGTCAAAATGGGCTTGTCCACCAGTAATTTGACCACTATAAACCCATAAATTTCCGTTCAAATTCCATCAAAATCGAACAGTCCAGACGGAATTTTGGGCATAGAAAAAGCCCGGAAAATAGCGTATTTCCGGGCTTTTTTAGCATTTTTAAGTTGTCGATTATCGCTTGCTGAACTGCGGAGCGCGACGAGCTGCTTTGAGACCGTATTTCTTACGCTCCTTCATACGAGGATCGCGGGTCAGGAAGCCGGCCTTCTTCAGAATGGCGCGGTATTCGGGGTTCACCAGCAGCAGAGCGCGGCTGATGCCGTGGCGCAGGGCGCCGGCCTGACCGGACACACCGCCGCCCTCGACAGTGGCAACGATGTCCACCTTGCCCAGCGTATCGGTGGCAGCCAGAGGCTGACGAACGACCATCTTCAGGGTCTCCAGACCGAAGTACTCTTCGATATCGCGGCCGTTGATAGTGATATTGCCGGAACCGTTCTCAAACAGATGCACGCGGGCAACGGAGGACTTGCGGCGGCCGGTGCCGTACTTGTAGGGATTCTTGGACTGATACATTCTTCGTTTCCTCCTTCAATTACTTGACCAGCTCGGGCTTCTGTGCCTGATGCTCATGGGTGTCGCCGGCATAGATGTGCAGGCGCTTCAGGGAGTCCTTGGTAACGGTGTTGCGGGGCATCATGCCGCGGACGGCCACGCGCATGGCCAGTTCAGGCTTGTCCTGCATCAGGATGCGGTACTTGGTCTCCTTCAGGCCGCCGATCCAACCGGAGTGGGTACGATAGTACTTCTGCTCCAGCTTGTTGCCGGTCAGCACAGCCTTGCCAGCGTTGATCACGATGACGTTATCGCCGCAATCAGCGTGAGGGGTATAGGTGACTTTGCCCTTGCCGCGCAGCAGGTCGGCCACGACGACGGCGGTTTTGCCCAGAGGCTTGCCGGCGGCGTCAACGACGTACCACTTGCGCTCAATGTTGGCCTTGTTTGCCATAAAAGTGGACATGGTGTTTTCCTCCAAATTTATTATAATGTATTTTGCTTTACTTTTTTAAATTCCCTTGCTAAAATCATAGGGAAACGCGCCAAACGCGCAAGGATATTTATAGCACAGGCGTTTTCGTTTGTCAATGTGATTTTGATTTATCTGGAAAACATCTCATGTTTTCTTTTGATATCTCTTGATATCTCTTGTTTTCACAATTCTTAATTTTGTTTTGGAGGAGTGCGCCATGCAGCATATTCTGGGACTTGTCCGCCGGTGTGTGGAGGACTATCATATGATCGAGTCCGGCGACCGGATCGCCGTAGGCGTCAGCGGCGGAAAAGACAGCCTGCTGACGCTGGTTTCACTGGCGCGGCTGCAAAAATTCTATCCCGTCCCTTTCACGGTGGAAGCCATCACCATGGAGATGGGAATGCCCGGCATGGATTTCTCCGGTGTGGCGCGGCTGTGCAAAGAACTGGAGGTGCCCTACACCCGGATTCAGGTGCCGGTATACCAGATCATTTTTGAGGAACGCAAGGAGAAAAACCCCTGCTCGCTGTGCGCCAAGCTGCGGCGGGGCAGCCTGAATACCGCCCTGACGGAAAAGGGCATCCATAAGATCGCACTGGGCCACCACTACGACGACGCGGTGGAGACGCTGCTGATGAACCTGCTCTTTGAGGGGCGGATCGGCTGTTTCCAGCCGGTGACATTTCTGGACCGCACCGGCGTGACCCAGATCCGACCGCTGCTGTACTGTCATGAGGACGATATCCGCCGGGTGGCGCTGCGAGAGGGCCTGCCCATCGTGCACAATCCCTGCCCCATGGACGGCCACAGCCGCCGTCAGGAGGTAAAGGAGCTGATCGCCTCACTGGAGGAGCGATACCCCGACCTGAAGCAAAAGCTGTTTGGCAGCTTGCAAAGATATCCGCTGTACGGGTGGAATCTGGAAATGCCGGAGAAATAAAAGCGGTTTACCGAACCGGATAAATCTTATAAACAAATAGCAAGGGAGCAGCAGCATGTCAATGAACCAAATGAATTCATCCCCCTCAAAACGCTTTGATATCAGCGCGGCGGCGCTTCACATCCTCGCCATGGCCCTTATGCTGATGGATCACCTCTGGGCCACCCTTCTCCCGGCGCAGGACTGGCTGACCTGCGCGGGCCGACTGGCCTTCCCCATCTTCGCCTTTATGGCGGTAGAGGGGTATTTCCACACCCATAGCTTTCAAAAGTACGCCCTGCGGATGCTGCTGTTCGCGGTGCTCTCCGAGGTGCCCTTTGATCTGATGTACGGCGGCACGTGTTTCTATCCGGTACACCAGAACGTGATCTGGACGCTGCTGCTGGGCCTTTTGGGCATCCGCCTGATGGAGGCGGTGCGGCAAAAGGGAAAGCGCTGGCTGTACCTGCTGGTGTCGATTCTTATCGTCATCGCAGGCGCGGCGCTGGGCACGCTGGGCATGGTGGATTATTACGGCGCCGGCGTATTGACGGTGCTGATCTTCTACTTCTTCCGGGGCCGGAAATGGTGGTGCCTGCTGGGGCAGCTTCTGGCCCTCTACTGGGTGAATGTAGAGCTGCTGGGCGGCCTGATGTACCCCGTGACGCTCTTTGGCATGGATTTCGAGCTGTGCCAGCAGGGGCTGGCGCTGCTGGCGCTGATTCCCATCTGGCTCTATCGCGGCCGGCAGGGCCACCACAGCAAGCCCTTCCAATATGCGTGCTACGCTTTTTATCCCGTCCATATGCTGGTGCTGGCACTGGTGCTGCGCTGCGTGAACTAACGGCGGCACCACACCGGCTTTGACGGCGTTCGCGCCGCGCAAGCTTCCGTGAAACGAAAATGGGCGGCAGCGCCGCCCATTTAAATCATGTACCCAAGACCCATTTTACCAGCAGCAACAGGCAGAATCCCGGCAGACCCAGCACAGCCGTAACCAGCGCGTTGAACAGATTCAGCCCAAGGCTCAGCCCCGTATAGGCGGTGGTGAGGTTCAGCGCCCACACCGCGCCGAACCCCAGAACCGTATTGACCGCCAGCCGCAGCGCCAGCTTCAGCGGCGTTCTGAACAGCCGCCACAGCGCTACCAGCAAAAACAGCAGCACCAACCCCAACGACACCTTTTCTACGACCGACATGCCCCTCCCCCTTTCATGGCCGACGCCGCGACACAGTTCTCCTGCGCCGCCGCAGCCGCGCCGCGGTTTGCTGACATACCCGCGCGCTCCTTGACGCAGCGCAAGAGATAATCGTACTTCGCCTTCAGCGCATTGATCTCAAAGATACTGGCCTCGATCAGCTCCGGCTCGCAGGCGTAGTTGAATCGGTCATAGGCCTCCTTGAGCTGGCGGCTGATCTGGTCCAGCTCCTGACGCAGCTCTCTGTCGGTGGGCCACTGGGTATCCTTCTGCTTTTTTGCCATGATATGTCCTCCTCAATTGAGGCGGGGAGGCATTGCTTCCCCTGCCTTACAGTGTACGAGTAGTTTGGACAAATATGCCGGAGTTTAACCCACATTTTTCAGGAGGTGTACAGACATGACCCATGAGGCGTATATGGAGCAGGCACTGCTGCTGGCCCGTGAGGCCGCCGCGTGCGGCGAGGTGCCGGTGGGCTGCGTGATCGTGCACGATGGCAGGATCATCGGCCGGGGGCGCAACCATCGTGAAGAAAAGCAGGCCGTTTTCTCCCACGCGGAGATGGAGGCCATGGCGCAGGCCAACGCCGCACTGGGCACATGGCGTCTGGACGGCTGCGACCTGTATGTGACGCTGGAGCCGTGTCCCATGTGTGCCGGCGCCATCCTCAACGCGCGGGTGCGGCGGGTGTTCTACGGTGCCCGCGACCGGGTCATGGGGGCCTGCGGCGGCGTGCTGAACTTGTTTATGGAGGATTTTCCCCATCACCCGCAGCTGGTGGGCGGCATTCTGGCAGAGGATTGTCAGAACGTGCTGTCGGAATTTTTCCGGGAGCTGCGGAAGTAAATAAAAACCAGATAGCCGAAGGCAAAACGCCTTCGGCTATCTGGCAGGAAGATTGATGAAAAAAGTTTTTGTCTCTTGCAAGTATTAAGATACCCAATGGTTGTTAAAAATTATCGTAAAGAATTATTACAAGAGTATTAAATCTTTCGCAAGGCACTGTTACAACTGCGTTTTCCCCCGGTTTCGCCCGCCCCGTGCCCTACACTGGAGCGTGGAAAGGAAGTGGATGCATGAAGCAGACATTGGCAGCGGGACTGCTCCTGATACTGCTGCTGTTTCTGCCGCCGTGGCTGCGGTGGCTGAACGGCTCCGGGGAGGAGGCTTCCCGCTCTCCGGCGCAGGGGAAGCAGGAAACGGAAAAGGAACAGGAGGAAAGCGGCAGCTCCGACGCCGTCCACACCATGCGGCTGTGGGACGGAGAAACTACCCAAATCATGCCGGTGGGGGAATATCTGCTGGGTGTGGTACGGGGGGAGATGCCCGCCGCCTTTGAGGCGGAGGCCCTGATGGCACAGGCGGTGGCTGAGCGGACGTATCTCTATTACGCCATGGCCGCCGCGCCCAAGAAAAACCATCCGGACGCCGATGTGTGTACTGATCCCGGCTGCTGCACGGCGTGGCTGGGCGAAGCGGAGGCCCGGGAAAAATGGGGAGACAAATTTCAGCAGTACGAGGATAAGGTCCGCGCCGCTGTGGCCGATACCGACGGGCAGGTGGTTTTATATGGCGGCGCGCCCATTATGGCGGTGTTCCACTCCTCCTCCGCCGGAGCCACCGCGGACAGCGGCGATGTCTGGACGGCGGAGCTGCCCTATCTTGTCAGCGTGAAGAGTCCGGAAAATGCCGAGAGCGTACCCAACTATTACAGTGTCAACACCTTCAGCGCCGAGACCTTCCGCACAGCGTTCTGCAAGGCGCACCCGGAGGCAAAGCTGTCCGGCGGCACGGAGGGCTGGATCCGGGATACCGCGCTGACCGAGGATGGCCGGGTTGCCTCCGCCGTGGTCGGCGGCGTGACGGTGTCAGGCAAAGAACTGCGCAGCCTTTACGCCCTGCGCAGCACCGCTTTTACCGTGGAGGCGGACGGCAGCAGCGTGACCTTCCGGGTAACGGGTTACGGCCACGGCGTTGGCATGAGCCAGTACGGGGCCAACGAGCTGGCGCGGCAGGGAAAACCGTGGCGCGAGATCCTGCAATGGTACTATACCGGCGTGACGATCGGACTGTACAACGGCTGAAATATGTGATAAAATAAAATATTATCGTATTGTTCCTCCTGAATTTACAGAAAGTTCAGGAATGGGCCGGCATCTTCGATATAATGACAATTACAGTATAGAAATACATTGGGAGGCTATCGATATGGCACGCAACATCCTTGTGGTGGAGGACGACCACAACATTTCCGACCTGATCCGTATGTATCTGGAAAAAGAGGGGTTTGAGGTCCGCATCGCCTATGACGGCGGCAAAGCCGTGGAGGAATATGACGCCAAGGCTCCGGATATGGTACTGCTGGACATTATGCTGCCGGTGATGGACGGCTGGGCCGTGTGCGCCCACATCCGGGAAAAGGGAAAGACCCCCATCATCATGCTGACGGCCAAGGGCGACGTGACCGACCGGATCACCGGCCTTGAAATGGGCGCAGACGATTATCTGGTAAAACCCTTTGAGATGAAAGAGCTGATGGCCCGTATCAACGCCGTGCTGCGCCGCAGCGAGATCCCTGACGATACCCGCAAGCGTCTGGTGTTCGACAAGCTGGTGATCGATCTGGACAGCTACGAGCTGCTGGTAGACGGCAAAAAGGTGGATACGCCCCCCAAAGAGCTGGAGCTGCTGTACCATCTGGCGGTGACGCCCAACCGGGTGTATACCCGCAACCAGCTGCTGGACGAGGTTTGGGGCTTTGACTACTTCGGCGACAGCCGCACCGTGGACGTACATATCAAGCGGCTGCGGGAAAAGGTGGAAAACGTCTCCGATCAGTGGGCCCTGAAAACCGTATGGGGCGTGGGTTACAAGTTTGAAGTGAAGCAGCCGGCATGATCGATCAACTGAAGCGGAAATTCAACAGTCTGTACTGGCATCAGTTCGCGCTGACGGCCAGCATGGTGATGCTGACGCTGCTGCTGCTGGGTATCAGCTTTTTTACCCTGAGTTATGGTACCACTACTGCGGATAAACGGGGCGAGATGCGCACTCGCGCCGAGCTGATCGCGCAGGTCTCCGCCGACTATTTTACCGCTGCAGGCGACACCGGCATCGATCAGGCCGCCGCCCTGCGGAAGCTGGCGGACATGGCCTCGCGGATGACGGATGTGGATTTTCTCATCTGCTCGGCGCAGGGCAATGTGCTGCTGACCACCGACAACGATCTGGTGGGGCGCAGCATTATGATCCCGCAGGAGATCGTGGATGACATCCAGTCGGACAAGGCGCTGTATCAGGGCCGCAGCAACGTCAACGGCACCTACAGCGCCAAAAAGTTTGCGGTGGCCGTGCCGGTAAAGAGCGACGGCGGCCAGCTGCTGGGCATTGTGCTGGCGGTAATGGATGAGTCGGAGATCATGCAGGTGTGGCGCTCGTTTATCGGATTGTTCCTGATGACCTCCGCCATCATTCTGCTGATTGCCTTTCTGGCAAGCTCCGTTACCTCCATGCGGCAGATCCAACCCATTACCGACATGGTAAAGGCCACACGCGCCTATGCCGCCGGTGATTTCGACGTGCGCATCCCCGAGCTGGACCGCAGCGATGAGATCGGCGAGCTGGCCCAGTCTTTCAACGCCATGGCGGATTCGCTGGCGGAGACGGAGCGGCAGCGCCGGGACTTTATCGCCAACGTGTCCCATGAGTTAAAAACGCCCATGACCACCATCGCCGGCTATACCGACGGCATTCTGGACGGCACCATCCCCCCTGAGCGGGAGAGGCACTATTTGCAGATTATCTCTGATGAGAGCCGCCGTCTGAGCCGTCTGGTGCGGCGGATGCTGGACATCTCCCAAATCCAGTCCAAAGAGATGAAAAAAGAGGACTTTGACGTCTGCGAGGCGATGCGCATCGCCCTTTTGAGCATGGAGCAGAAAATCAACGACCGTGGGCTGGACGTGGAAACCAACATCCCCGATGATCCCACCATGGTGCAGGGAGACCGGGACCTGATCACACAGGTGATCTACAATCTGCTGGAGAACGCCGCCAAATTCGCCACGCCTCACACGGCGCTGTATCTGGGTTTGGCCACCAATGACGAAAAGGCCATCATCTCCGTGCGCAACCATGGTGCCACCATCGCGCCAGAGGAGATCCCGCTGCTGTTTGAGCGGTTTCACAAATCCGACAAATCACGCAGCGAGGACAAGGACGGCTACGGTCTGGGCCTGTATGTGGTCAGAACCATTCTGGCGCAGCACAAGGAGCACATTTCCGTGACCAGTGAAAACGGCCTTACCTCCTTTGATTTCACGCTGCAGCTGTCAGCACCCCACAATACCTGAAAGGCAACATAAGAGAATGGATGATTTGAGAGACAGAAACGACCCCCGCGAGGTGGTGGATTGGTATATTCCCCGGCAGGGAACCGAGGTGGTGGATTACTATGTTCACGATCGGCCGCTGCCGGAAAGCGCACGGCCCGCACCGCCTCCGGTGCCCAAAAAGAAAAGACGGCTGGGCCTCTGGATCTTTTTGGCAGTCATGGGCGTTGTGGCCGCCGTTGTGGTGGTGTTCGCCCTGCTGAACGGGCAGAACCGCACGGCGGATCATGACGCCGCGGACGACAGCAGCGAAGATGCCAGCAGTATTGTGGATATTTTCTCGCTGCAGCAGACAACGATCCCCCGCTATACCGCATACGATCCATCGCTGAAGCTGGAGATCCTTGCCGACCACGGCCAGGAACTGACGGCTCAGGAGGTCTATGCCAAGGTGAATCCCGCAACGGTGCTGGTGGTGGCCCAAACCGGCGAAAGCGCCTCCATCGGAACCGGCGTAATCATGACGGAGGATGGCTATGTGATCACCAACGCCCACGTCATCTCCGGCGGTGAATCCTGCTGGGTCATGCTGGCCGGCGGCTGGGACTATGACGCGGAGCTGGTTGGCTTTGATGCCGATCAGGATATCGCCGTGCTGAAGCTGGTGGATGCCGAGGGCCTGCCCACCGTAGAATTTGGAGACAGCGAGCTGGCGGAGGTGGGCGATCAGGTCTATGCCATCGGCAACCCGCTGGGCGTCGAGCTGCGGGGCACCATGACGGAGGGAATCATTTCCGCCATCAACCGCAACGTGGAGTTGGAAGGCCGTACCCTCAATGTTTTGCAGACCACCGCCGCGCTGAATAACGGCAACTCCGGCGGCCCTCTGATCAACCGCTACGGGCAGGTGATCGGCATCAACACACTGAAGATGAGCGGCACCGGCGCGCCGGATGAGGCCACCGTGGAGGGTTTGGGGTTTGCCCTGCCCATCTCCAGCGCCTATTTCGTGATCAACGATATCATCGCCAGCGGTGAGTATCACGGCACGCCCGCGCTGGGCATTATGGTTTCCGCCATGGAGACAGACAACGGTGATTCTCTGGTAATGGCCATCAGCGTGTTGGAAGGCTCCAGCGCGGAAGAGGCCGGGGTGCTGCCGGGAGACATTATTCTGGCGGTGGACGGCCGGTCGGTGCAGACCACGGCCGAGCTGATGGCTATCCGCCGCGGCCACGCGGTGGGCGACACCATGACGCTGACCCTGCTGCGTGACGGTAATTCCTTCGATGTGGACGTGGTACTGCGTTCCAGCAAATGACAGTAAAAAATGAGCCGCATAGCGGCTCATTTTTTTATCATTGTGACCACGCCCATCACCAGCAAATAGACGCCGAAGGGCCGGCGCAGCACCGCCGTATCAAGGGAGAGCGACAGCCACGCGCCCACTGCCGCCGCAGCCAGTCCCCACGGAATGGCGCAGCGCAGCACCCGACCCTCCAACAGACCGCTTTTGCGGTGAAAGAGCAGTCCCGCGCCGGCAGTGGGCAGAAAGTACAGCAGATTGATGCCCCGGGCGGCGGCAGGCTCCACACCGAGAAACAGCGTCATCACCAACAGCAGCAGCGTGCCGCCGCCCACGCCCCACGCGGAGAGAACGCCGGTACCGATCCCTACCGCCAGCGGCACAATCCACGCCGTCACAGCAGATACCTCACACCGCCATACAGCAAAAAAGCGGCGAAGAGGCGGCGCAGCCAGCGCCCGTCGACCCGGCCGAACAGCAGTCCGCCCACAGCGCCGCCGATGCCGCCGCCAATGAGATACGGCAAAGCGGAAAGCCAGTCAAATCCGCCGCGCAGCACATAAACGGACGCCGACAGCGCACACAGCGGGAAGATCACCGCCACGCAGGTGGCCAGTGCACGCTTCTGCTCCATGCCGCACCAGAGTGTCAGCATAGGCGCCAGAACCATACCGCCCCCGCCGCCGAAAGCGCCGTTGACCAGTCCTGCCGCCGAAGCGGCAAGGCCCAGCTTGATCCGCTGTTTCATGGTATACCCTCCTCCCTGTATGTAAGGCCGCCGAATGGCGGCCTCAGCTTTTCCGACAGGCGTTACATCTTGCGGAAACTCTGGCAGTCGGTACACTGATCCATGGAGGGGTTCTGCTCATGGGTGCCCACCTGAATGGAATTCAGGCCGCAGCGGTTCACGTCCTGACAGTGGTGGGCGCAGCTGGTCACAGTGCAGTTGATGGCGCTGTTGGGGGTGCACTGGCAGCCGTCATTGGTGCAGCCGCACTTTTCATAATCGCTCATTATAGTTTCCTCCCGAAGATAAAAGTAGGATCAGGCTCGGAAAGCATGGCTTTTCCGTTGCCCGATCCTAGTGTGTCCGTCAAATACGGGAGTATGCAGTTGAAAAAAATATTAAACGTCTTTTCGCCGGATACTATATTCCCAAAAGCGCAGACGCCAGCGCAAAGTAGATCAGCAGGCTGGTGGCATCCACAATGGTGGTGATGAAAGGGCTGGCCATGACCGCCGGGTCAAGTCCCACCTTTTCCGCCAGCAGCGGCAGCGAGCAGCCTACGCATTTGGCAAAAATAACCACAAACATCACCGTCAGGCACACCACAAGGCACACCGTCAGCGTAATCTCGTCATTGCCCAGCAGCAATCGGTCCACCAGCTGCATTTTGACAAAATTGGCGGCGGCCAGCGCCACGCCGCATAAAAAAGCCACCCGCACCTCTTTCCACAGCACGGAAAGCACATCGGAGAAGTCCACCTCACCCAGACTCAGGGCGCGGATCACGGCCACGGATGCCTGCGTACCGGAGTTGCCGCCGGTGCCGGAGAGCATGGGGATATAGGCGTTAAGCACCAGGCAGGCGGCCAGCGCGCTTTCATAATGGCTGAGGATCATACCCGTAAAGGTGGCCGAAAGCATCAGGATCAGCAGCCACGGCATGCGGGCCTTCCATGTATCGAACACGCCGGTGCGGAGATAGGGTTTGTCAGAGGGCAGCATAGCCGCCATCTTTTCAAAGTCCTCGGTGGTGGCCTCTTCGATAACGTCCATAGCGTCGTCGACGGTGACGATACCCACCAGCCGCTGCTCCAGATCCACAATGGGCATGGCCAGAAAGTCGTATTTGCTCAGCGCCTGCGCCACGTCCTCTTTATCATCGGTGGTCTTGGCCCACACCACGTCCGGGTCCATGATATCCTCGATCAGATCGTCCTCGTCCGCCAGCAGCAGATCGCGGACCGACAGCACGCCCAGCAGATGGCGGGTGGGGTCGGTGACATACAGGATGTTGATGGTCTCCAGTTCGCCGCCGATACGGCGGATGCGCTTGAACGCGTCCGCCACCGTCATGTCTTTTTTCAAGGACAAAAACTCCATATTCATGATGGAGCCGGCGCTGTCCTCCGGGTATTTCAGGATCTCGTTGATGGACTTGCGCATCTCCGGCGTGGCCTTGTCCAGAATGCGGATGACCACACTGGCGGGCATCTCCTCCACGATATCCACGGCATCGTCCAGATACAGCTCGTCCAGCACCTCGGTCAGCTCCGTGTTGGAGAAGCCGTTGATCAGCATTTCCTGACTTTCCGGCTCCAGCTCCACGAATACCTCCGCCGCCGTCTCCTTGGGCAGCAGGCGATACAGAAGCGGCATGACCTCGGCCCCGGCCTCCTCCAGAATCATGGCGATATCCGCAGGCTCCATGGGCAGGAACATGTCCCGCAGCTCGGCATAGCGTTTGGCGTGGATCATCTCCCTGATCTCATCCAGCAGTGCGTCCATTTTGTTTTCCAGATCCAGCACGGCATGTTCCTCCTTTCCGCAGATGGGTTTTCCCTCCGGGCATAAAAAAGCACCCCAGCGCGATAGGCGCTGCGGTGTAGAGTGGAGCCGCACCTTTCATACAGGCGGCCGCCCTACCGTTACAAGCTTTAGCATCGCGGGGCGGTGAAGCTACATTAGATACTACCTTGGTTTCGATAGCACCTGCTCAAACCATCTCATGGTGTCTCCACCATTTCGCGGCAGCAGCCCATATCCCTCGCGGTAGCCTTACCTACCGGTGAACGATTTCAGTGTATGTCAAAATAAAGAAGTTGTCAAGTGTGCCGGGCCTTATTTTTGTAAAAATCGAAAAATTGTTTTTCCGGTACAGCTTGTGAGAAAAAGTAAAACGTGATATACTGTATGATTGGTAAAAAGTATGCAATTTTCACAGGGAGAAGGCGTGGTATGGGACTGCATGATGGACACAGGGCGCGGAAAAAGGCGCTGTTCCGGCAAAGCGGACTGGACGGCTTTGCCGATCATGAGGTACTGGAGCTTGTGCTGTACTACGCCATTCCCCGCCGGGACACCAACGAAACGGCCCACCGGCTGCTGCAAAAATTCGGCTCGCTGCAAAATGTGTTCAGCGCACCGGCAGAGGAGCTGGCGAAAGTGGAGGGTGTGGGCGAAAACGCGGCGCTGCTGCTGACGCTGCTTCCCGCGGCAGTCCGCCGCGCCGGACGCAGCGGCGGACGTGAGCGGGTGCTCAACAGCGTGGACAAGTGCGGGCGGTACTTTCTGGAGCTGCTGGGCGGCGAACGGCAGGAGGCGCTGTACGAGGCCTGCCTTGACGCCAAGGGCAAGCTGCTCAGCTGCAAGAAGCTGGCGCAGGGCAGCGCTGACAGCGCCGTCCTGTCGGTGCGGCAGGTGGTGGAAAACGCCCTGCTGTGCGGCGCCAGCGGCGTGGTGCTGGCCCACAACCACCCCAGCGGCATCGCCCTGCCCTCAGAAAGCGACAGAGCTGCCACGCTGTGGATCCGCGACGCTCTCAAGCCTATGGACATCCGGCTGCTGGATCACATCATCGTGGCGGACGGCGATTTTGTCAGCATGAACCAGAGCGGGTATCTGGTTTGATTTTGCATTAAGAGAGTTTCGCCCTCCGGCGCGAGTCACTTTTGGCCGCTGTTCCAAAAGTGACCAAAAGAACAGCTTAAACCTGCGGTTTAAGAATCCGCGCATGCTATGCAGCGTTTATAATTTGGTGCCTTGTACCGCGCGTTCACAGAACACGGTTGATTTCGTTGCGTATGACGTATTGACTTTCGCTTTGCGCCGCTGCCGCTCATGCGGTGCGACGGTAGAGAGAAAAGCGTTGTACGGCGGCGCGATGTGGGCATCGCGCCCTACGAAATTCTATCGGTGGTTGGTGCGTAGGGCGGGGTGACTATACCCCGCCGCACGACAGGCGCACAACGTCCTTCTCCGTACCATTCAGCGGCAGCGGCGCTGGAGCAGAGACGATCCTTTTAACCAAACAAAAAGAAAATCCTTCGTGAACGTGTGGTATGCAGTCACAAGTTCGCACAGAATATAGCGCGCCCGGAGGTGAAGGAACCGGAGGTTCCTTCCGGTGTTTTTGCCTACTTTTGTCACTGTTGACAAAAGTAGGTCGCTCCGGAGAGCGAAACACTCCAAAGGAGAACCCCTATGCCTCAATTCAAAGTCCATTCCGAATATTCCCCCGCCGGCGATCAGCCGCAGGCCATCGAAAAGCTGGCTCAGGGCGTAGATCTTGGTCTGCGGGAGCAGGTGCTCAAGGGTGTGACCGGCTCCGGCAAGACCTATACCATGGCCAAGGTCATCGAGCAGGTGCAGCGCCCCACGCTGGTACTGGCCCACAACAAAACGCTGGCCGCCCAGTTGTGTGAGGAGTTCCGGGAGTTCTTTCCGGAAAACGCCGTGGAGTACTTCGTCTCCTACTACGACTACTACCAGCCGGAAGCCTATATTCCCCACACCGACACCTATATTGAAAAAGATGCCTCTACCAACGAGGAGATCGACCGGCTGCGGCTTTCCGCTACCTGCGCCCTGCTGGAGCGGCGGGACGTGATCGTGGTGTCATCGGTCAGCTGCATCTACGGACTGGGCGAACCGGACGACTTTGCCCGGATGATGATCTCCCTGCGCACGGGTATGACCATGGATCGGGACGAGCTGCTGCGCCGTCTGGTGGAGGATCGGTATGAGCGCAACGACGTGGCTTTCCAGCGCAACGTGTTCCGCGTCCGGGGCGACACGGTGGAGCTGTATCCCGCCTACTACAAGGATCGTGCCATCCGGGTAGAATTCTTCGGCGATGAGATTGACCGCATCACCGAGTTCCATCCCGTCACCGGCGCAGCCATGAAAACACTGAACCATGTGGCCATCTATCCCGCCAGCCACTATGTGACGCCCAAGGACAAGATGGACGCCGCCATCATCCAGATCAAGAAGGAGCTGTCGGAGCGGCTGCAGTTTTTTGAGGAAAACAACATGCTGGTGGAGGCCCAGCGCCTGCGCCAGCGGACAGAGTACGACATGGAGATGATGACCGAGTTGGGTTACTGCTCCGGCATTGAGAACTACTCCCGCATTATCTCCCAGCGGCCCGCCGGGTCGCCGCCCATGACGCTGTTGGACTTCTTCCCCGATGATTTTCTGCTGTTTGTGGACGAGAGCCATGTGACGCTGCCCCAGGTGCGGGCCATGTACAACGGCGACCGGGCACGAAAGGAAAGTCTGGTGCGCTATGGCTTCCGCCTGCCCTGCGCCTTTGATAACCGGCCCCTGAAATTTGAGGAATTTGAGGAGCGGTTTCATCAGGCCATCTACGTCTCCGCCACACCGGGCGAGTACGAGAAGGCCCATGCCGATCAGGTGGTTGAGCAGGTGATCCGCCCCACGGGCCTGCTGGATCCCCGCATTGAGCTGCGGCCTGTGGTGGGACAGATCGACGATCTGTCCGCGGAGATCCGTGCCCGTGCGGAGCGGAACGAGCGGGTGCTGGTGACCACCCTGACCAAGCGGATGGCGGAGGATCTGACCGCTCACTTCCGCCAGAACGGCATCCGGGTGCGGTACATGCACTCCGACGTGGCGGCGCTGGAGCGCATGGAGATCATCCGCGACCTGCGGCTGGGCGAGTTCGATGTGCTGGTGGGCATCAACCTGCTGCGGGAGGGACTCGACCTGCCGGAGGTCAGTCTGGTAGCCATTCTGGACGCGGACAAGGAGGGTTTTCTCCGCAGCGAGACAAGCCTGATCCAAACCATCGGCCGCGCCGCGCGGAACGCCGAGGGTCTGGTGATCCTCTACGCCGACACGGTGACGCCCTCCATGCGCGCCGCCATGGACGAGACGGAGCGCCGCCGCAAATTGCAGGACGATTTCAACAAGGCCCATGGCATCACGCCCCGCACCATCCGCAAGAGCGTGCGCGAAATGGTGGAGATCAGCCACAGCGCCGAGGAGGCGTCCAAGCTCTCCAAGAAGAAGCTCTCTGACCGGGAGCGGGCCGAGACCATTGCCCGGCTGGAAAAAGAAATGAAAGCTGCCAGCAAAATGCTGGAATTCGAGTATGCCGCGGCACTGCGTGACCAGATTATTGAACTGCGAAAAGAGACTTGATCCTATGAAAAAATACCTCTCCTATATTTATGTGATCCTCAGCGCCGTGTGCTGGGGGTTCATCGGGTTTTCCAACCGTATGCTCACCGAGGCGGGGGCCACACTGGGCAACCGGGTATTCATCCGTAATTTCGGCACGCTGCTGATCCTGACGGTGGTATTCGGTCTGTTCCACCGGCAGGTTTTCCGCATCAGGCTGCAGCACCTGCCCATTTTCCTCGGCTCCGGCCTTATCAGCATTCTGATGCTGAGTCTGGTCTATTTCCAGTGCCAGACCATGTGCTCGCTGTCCGTGGCGGCGGTGCTGCTGTATCTGGCGCCCTCCTTCGTGGTGCTTATCAGCGCCGTGCTGTGGAAAACCCCGCTGACCCGGCGCAAGATCATTGCGCTGGTGGTGTCGCTGCTTGGCTGCGTCATGGTCAGCGGCATGCTGGGCGGCGAGATGGCCGCCTCATGGGGCGGCATTGCGCTGGGTGTGGCCTCCGGCATGTGCTATGCCAGCTACACCGTATTCGCCCACTACGGACTGGCCCATTATGAAAGCTACACCATGATCTACTGGACATTTCTGGTGGCGGGACTGGGGTCGCTGTTTTTTGCCGACTTTTCTGCGCTGGGCACGCTGCTCCGCCAACCCACAGGCCCCATCGGCATGTTCGGTGTAGTCGTTGTGGCCACGGTGCTGCCCTATATTTTTTACACCAAGGGATTGGAGGGTGTGGAAAGCGGCCGCGCCTCCATCATCACCAACATCGAGCCGGTGGTGGAGACGCTGGTGGGCGTGACCGTATTCCATGAAGCGCTGACCATCTGGACCGTGCTGGGCATCGGCTGTGTGATCGGCTGTGTGGCCCTGCTGGCAAAAGGAGATCAACCATGCAAAGATGTCAAGTCCTCAACGGCTTCCACCTGAAGCTTATTGCCGTCTGCACCATGCTCGTTGACCATCTGGGGTACACGCTGTTTCCCTGGTCGCTGTGGCTGCGGTGCATTGGACGCATTGCTTTTCCCATCTTCTGCTTTCTCATCGCCGAGGGCTGCGTGTATACCCGCAGCCGGAAGAAATACGCGCTGCGGCTGCTGGCATCTGCGCTGCTTTCGGAGATTCCCTTTGATCTGATGACCGGCGGCAGGATATGGAATCCCTACAATCAGAACGTGCTGTGGACGCTGCTTCTCGGCGCGCTGATGTGCTGGCTGATGGACTGGGCGCTGAAAAAGCGGGCCGCATCGTCCTTTGCGCTGACGGGCGCGGTCATGGTGGCCGCCTTCTGCCTGCTGGAGCTGCTCAACACCGACTACGGCGGCTGGGGTATGCTGCTGGCGGTCATGTTCTACGGTGTCCACCGCGCCCCCAATAGCCCGGCCGTCAAAATGGCCGCGCAGGCTCTCGGGCTGGCGGTTTTTGCCGTGGGCGTCATGAACGGCCGTGTCATAACCATCGAGCTGTGGGCGCTGGTGACGCTGCTGCCCATCTGGTGCTATAACGGCCGGCGCGGTTATTCCAACCGCGCGGTGCAATACGGCTTTTACGCCTTTTACCCCGTTCATATTCTAATTTTATCCCTGATTGCTATGTATCGATAATGATGAAGGAGGCTGTCCCCTATGGCAAAGAATAAGGAAGAGAAAACCAACGTCATGCGGACGCTGGAACAAAAAAAGATCCCCTATACCGCCTTTTCCTACGACCCCAACGGGCCTATTGACGGCGTGTCGGTGGCGGCAGAGGTGGGGTTGGATGCCGCGGCGGTATTCAAAACGCTGGTGACAAAAGGCGCCAGCGGGGCATACTATGTATTCGATATTCCCGTGGCGGAGAACCTTGATCTGAAGAAGGCCGCCAAGGCGGTGGGGGAAAAATCCATCGTCATGCTGCCCCAAAAGGAGCTGCTGGGCCTGACAGGCTACGTTCACGGCGGCTGCTCACCGGTGGGCATGAAGAAGCAGTTCCCCACCGTGTTCCACGAGACGGCCAACGATCTGGAGCTGATCGCCGTCTCCGCCGGCAAAATCGGCCATCAGGTGCAGGTGAAGCCTGCCGATCTGCTGGCGCTGCTGCGGGCAAAAACAGCGGACGTGGTGGTGTAAGGAGAATTTCGCTCTCCGGAGCGACCTACTTTTGCCAATAGCGGCAAAAGTAGGCAAAAACGCCAGAAGGAACCTCCGGTTCCTTCACTGACCGGCGCGCTATACAATACGCGAAACTGTGAATGTGTACCACGCGTTTGCGTGAGATTTTCTTCTTTGTTTCGTTATCGAATCGTCTCCGCACCAGCGTCGCTGCCGCTGATGCCTACGCCGAACAACGCTTCGGGTTCTACCGTCGCAACGCATGAGCGGCAGCGGCGCAAGACGAAAGTCAACTCGTCATACGCAGCGATGACAGCCGTTCTCCGTGACCGCGCGGCAAAGGGTAACAAATTTACAACGCAAAACAGCGTGCAGGAAGTCTTGAAACCTGAGGTTTCAAGCTGTCCTTTTGGGTACTTTTGGGTCGGGGCGTTAAGAAAACATGCCGGGGGCATGTTTTTAGCCTCCGATCTCGGCGGCTATGCCGCCGTAGTGTCCATCTGTGCTTGCACAGCATGACGCGGCCAAAAGTACCTCGCGCTCGCAAGCGCGAAATCCCATCTCACTCCACAGAGTGAAATATTTTAATCACTATTGACATTAAAAATTGATTTTACTACACTTATCTGCAACAAATCACGCAGAATTGAGGAATACCATGCAAAAGGAAATTTTTATCAAAGGCGCACGGGAGAATAACCTGAAAAATATTGACGTTACCATTCCCCGGGATAAGCTGGTGGTGCTGACGGGCCTTTCCGGCAGCGGCAAAAGCTCCCTTGCCTTTGACACCATCTATGCCGAGGGGCAGCGCCGGTATGTGGAAAGCTTGTCCAGCTACGCCCGGATGTTTTTGGGCCAGATGGACAAGCCGGATGTGGACTATATCGACGGCCTGTCCCCCGCTATTTCCATCGACCAGAAAACCACCAGCAAGAATCCCCGCTCCACTGTGGGCACGGTGACGGAGATCTACGACTATATGCGCCTTTTATGGGCGCGGATCGGCGTGCCCCACTGCCCCAAGTGCGGCAAGGAGATCCGCCAGCAGACCATTGACCAGATCATTGACCAGATCATGGCACTGCCCGAGGGTACCCGCATTCAGGTGATGGCGCCGGTGGTGCGGGGCCGCAAGGGCGAGCACACCAAGGTGCTGGAGGATGCCCGCCGCAGCGGCTACGTCCGTGCCCGCATCGACGGCGAAATGCATGAGCTGGATGAAGAGCTCAAGCTCTCCAAGACCTATAAGCACCAGATCGACATTGTGGTGGACCGGCTGATCGTCCGCCCCGATATTGCCACCCGGCTGACCGACAGCGTGGAGACCGCCTCCAACCTGACCGGCGGCCTTGTGACGGTAAATCTCCTGAAAGAGGGACAGGATCTCAGCTTCTCTCAGAACTATGCCTGCGAGGACTGCGGCGTGTCCATTGAAGAGTTGGCGCCCCGGCTGTTCTCCTTCAACAGTCCTTTCGGCGCCTGCCCCACCTGCACAGGTCTTGGCATGCAGCTGAAGGTGGATCCCACACTGGTGATCCCCGATGAGAGCAAGTCTATTTTAGACGGCGCAGTCGTGGCCACCGGGTGGAACTCCATCCGCTCCGACGGCATCTCCCGCATGTACTTCGACGCTCTCAGCAAACGGTACAATTTTTCTCTGCGCACGCCCTATAGCCAGCTATCCGACGAGGTGAAGAACGTGATCCTCTACGGCACAAAGGGGGAAAAGCTGACGCTGGAATATGACCAGCCCCGGGGCAAGGGCGTGCTGCATCAGGCCTTTGAGGGCATTGCCAACAATCTGGAGCGGCGGTATGTGGAAACCCAGTCCGACGCCAGTAAAAAAGAAATTGAATCCTTTATGGCGGCCTGCCCCTGCCCGGCCTGCCGGGGCAAGCGGCTGCGGAGCGAGGCGCTGGCCGTCACCGTGGGCGGCCTTTCCATTTTTGACGCCACCGACATGCCGGTGGATGAGGAAATTGTCTTTTTTGACGGCCTGAGCCTCACCGGCAATCAGCAGATGATCGCCGCCCAGATTTTGAAAGAAATCGGCTCACGGCTGCGGTTTTTGCAGTCGGTGGGTCTGAGCTATCTGACGCTCAGCCGCTCCTCCGGCACCCTGTCCGGCGGCGAGAGCCAGCGGATCCGTCTGGCCACCCAGATCGGCAGCAGCCTGATGGGCGTGCTGTATATTCTGGATGAGCCGTCCATCGGCCTGCACCAGCGGGACAACGACAAGCTGCTGGATACCCTGCGGCGGCTGCGGGATCTGGGCAACACCCTGATCGTGGTGGAGCATGACGAGGACACCATGCGCGCCGCCGACTGGCTTATTGACATTGGCCCCGGCGCAGGCGCGCTGGGCGGACAGGTGGTGTCCGCCGGAACGCCGGAGCAGGTGATGGCCGACCCCAACAGCCTGACAGGCCAGTACCTCAGCGGCAAAAAGCGCATCGAGGTGCCTGAAGGCCGCCGCACGGGAAACGGCAAATGGCTGACGGTTCGCGGCGCACGGGAGAATAACCTGAAGAACATTGATGTATCCATTCCGTTGGGCACCCTGACCTGCGTCACCGGCGTGAGCGGCAGCGGCAAAAGCTCGCTGGTCAACGAGATCATCTTCAAGCGTCTGGGCGCCGATCTGAACCGGATGAAGGCCCACCCCGGCAAGCACGACGCGCTGGAGGGTGAGGAGCATCTGGACAAGGTCATCAACATCGACCAGAGTCCCATCGGCCGGACGCCTCGCTCCAACCCTGCCACCTATACGAATCTGTTCAACGACATCCGCGATCTGTTTGCCTCACTGCCGGAGGCCAAGGCCCGGGGCTATGGCCCGGGACGGTTCTCCTTCAACACCAAGGGCGGCCGGTGTGAGGCCTGCTGCGGCGACGGCGTGCTGAAAATCGAGATGCACTTTCTGGCGGACGTATACGTTCCCTGCGAGGTGTGCCGCGGCAAGCGCTATAACCGTGAGACGCTGGAGGTACGCTATAAGGGGAAATCCATCTCCGATGTGCTGAACATGACGGTGGACGAGGCGGTGCCTTTCTTCTCCGCCCTGCCCAAGATCGCCGGGCGGCTGCAAACCCTGCAGGATGTGGGACTTGGCTATGTGAAGCTGGGCCAATCCTCCACCACCCTCTCCGGCGGCGAGGCCCAGCGGGTCAAGCTGGCCACGGAGCTGAGCAAGCGTTCCACAGGACGCACCATCTATATTCTGGATGAACCCACCACCGGATTGCACGCCGACGACGTGAAAAAGCTGCTGGGCGTTTTGCAGCGGCTGGTGGACGCAGGCAACACGGTGCTGGTGATCGAACACAATCTGGATGTGATCAAATGTGCCGATTACCTGATCGACCTCGGCCCGGAGGGCGGCATCGGCGGCGGCACGGTGGTGGCCGCCGGCACACCGGAGCAGGTGGCGGCGGTGCCGCAGTCCTATACCGGGCAATATCTGAAAAAAATGCTGCCGCGCTGACGGCAGTGACTCTTTTCCGGTATTCGGCATAGAATACCGGGGAGGAGGGAAACGGCATGGCACTGATATGGGACGGAATCACGGCCTTTCTGGAGGCCGTTGGCCTTGCGGCGGTACTGTGGGTACTGTCCGACTGGATCCTGCGGCCGGGGCCGCGAATTGAACAGGCCGTGTACGTTCCCCTTACGGGGGATGCATCGGAGCTGGAGCCGCTTTTGCGCCGCCTGGCGGGACTGAATGTGGTCCTGCTGGACGAGGGGTTGTCCGTTCAGGGACGACAGCAGGCGGAAAAGGCCGCTTTGGAGCGGCCCCACATCACACTGAAGAAACGGGGGGAGACCCATGGGGGAACGCAGCACGATTGAAGGTACCGTGGAAAACGTGGTGTTCCAGAACGAGGAAAACGGCTACACCGTGTTGAGCCTGCTGACCGATCAGGGCGAGGTGGTAACCGTGGTGGGGTGCATTCCCTTTGCCGCCGCAGGCGAGGGAATGACCGTGACCGGGATGTGGGTCAACCACCCCACCTACGGCGCACAGATGACCGCCGAACTGGTGGAGCGCCGCATGCCTCGGGAAGAGGAGGACATTGTATGCTATCTCTCCTCCGGCGTGCTGAAAGGCGTAGGGCCGGCCACTGCCGTCCGGCTGGTGGAGCGCTTCGGCGCCGATACGCTGCGGGTGATCGAGGAGGAGCCGGAGAAGCTGTCTACTCTCAAGGGAATCACCGCCAAAAAGGCCACGGAGATCTCCGCCGCCTTCCGCAGTCTGACGGGACTGCGGCGGGTTATGGAATTCTTGAGCCGCTATGACCTACCGGTAACGCTGGCCATGGGTCTTTTGCGTACATATGGCGATGCGACGCTGGAAAAACTGAAAGAGAACCCCTATCTGCTGACGGATGAGCGCTGCGGCGTGGACTTTGCCGCCGCCGACGAGATTGCGCTGGCCATGGGGTTTGACGGGGACGATCCCTGCCGGGTCGAGGCGGCGGTGCTCTATGAGCTGAACCACAATCTGTCCAACGGCCATGTGTTTCTGCCCCGAAGCAAGCTGGTCGCCGCCACCATGGAGCTGATCGGTGCGGGGGAGGAAACGGTGGAAAAGGCGCTGGACAACCTTTGCCAGCGTTTTGCCGTGGTATGCCGGCCCATCGCCAACGTGGAGGGCTGCTATCTCCGGCGGATGTATGAATCGGAGGTCTATGTGGCCGCCCGGCTGGCCGCCGCCTGCGGCGATGAATGGGATTGCGGCCGGAACGTGGAGCAGATCATTGCCGATATTGAAAAAAAGCAGGGGGTCTCCTACGCTCCGGAGCAGCGCCGTGCCGTGGCGCTGGCAGCGGAAAAGGGCGTTGTGCTGCTGACCGGTGGACCCGGCACCGGCAAGACCACCGCCGTGCGGGGTATTGTGGCACTGTTTGACCGGATGGGACTGGACACCGTGCTGCTGGCGCCCACCGGTCGGGCCGCCCAGCGGATGAGCCAGCTGTGCGGCAAGGAAGCCCAAACCATCCACCGCTGCCTGGGTATGAGCTGGAACGAGCTGACCGGCGAGGTAACCTTCCGCAAAAACGAAAAAGAGCCATTGGAAGCGGACGCCGTGATCGTTGACGAGATGAGCATGGTGGATCTGGAGCTGATGGCATCGCTGCTGCGCTCCATGCGGCCCGGCTGCCGGCTGGTGATGGTGGGTGACCCGGATCAGCTTCCCTCCGTGGGGGCGGGCAATGTGCTGGGGGATCTGCTGCGCAGCGGCGTGATCCCGGCGGTATCGCTGACAGCGGTTTTCCGCCAGGCGGAAAAAAGCGCCATCATCCGTAACGCCCACGCCGTGAACCGGGGACTAACCCCGGAACTGCGCAATACCCAGAGCGACTTTTTCTTCCTGTGCCGCCGCGCGCCTGACCGGCTGGTGCAAACAGTGGTGGAACTGTGCAGCCAGCGGCTGCCGGAGAAAATGGGCATCCCGGCCCAGCAGATCCAGGTGCTCTCTCCCACCCGCAAGGGGGTATGCGGCACGGTGAACCTGAACCGGGCCCTACAGGCGGCGCTGAATCCGCCCGCTCCGGGCAAGCACCAAAAACCGTGGGGCGACATGGTGTTCCGCGAGGGGGACCGGGTCATGCAGACCCGGAACAACTATGATGCGGTTTGGGAAAAAGAGGATGGCTCCATGGGCGCCGGGATCTTCAACGGCGACGTGGGCGTGATCCGGGAGATCGATCCCTCCGGAGAGCTGATCACCATACAGTTTGACGACCGCACCTGCGTATATACGGCGGATCTGCTGGCGCAGCTGGACATGGCTTATGCCATCACGGTACACAAGGCACAGGGCAGCGAATACCGCTGCGTGGTGCTTATCTCCGCCCCAGTGGCCCCGGCGCTGATGGTACGGGGCGTGCTGTACACCGCCATCACCCGGGCGCGGGAGCTTCTGGTGCTGGTGGGCGACGATACCGCTCCCGGACAGATGGCGGCCAATGACCGCCAGCAGCGGCGATACAGCGGATTGCGGCGGCGACTGCGTGAGGAGGCAGCACATGGACTTCAATCGTGAACTGAACCGGATCACAGACGGCGTGATGGATCTGTTCTTTCCCCGTCGGTGCCCGTTCTGCGGCGGCCTGACCGGCGGAGAGTTGGTATGCGGCGCATGCCGCACGGCCCTGCCCTACTGCGATGCCGTGCGGCAGGGCGCAGATTTCGGCCGCTGCACCGCGCCGCTCTACTACGAAGGATCGGTACGGGACGCGATACTGGCCTTTAAATTCAAGGGCAAAATGGGCGGACTGGACTGCTTCGGCAGCATGATGGCCGCCACCGCCGCCGAGCGGTACAGCGGCGAATTCGACGCGGTGACGTGGGTGCCGGTCAGCAAAAAGAGGCTGAAAAAGCGGGGTTTCGATCAGGTGCGGTATCTGGCGGGCAGCATGTGCGTGGACTGGCATGTGGAGCCGCTGGAAACGCTGCGCAAGACGGCGGACAATCCGCCCCAGTCCGGCATCGACGACCCGGCGCTGCGCCGGGCCAATGTACTGGGCGTCTATGAGGCGGTTATGCAGGAGCGCTTCGAGGGCAAGCGGCTTTTGCTGGTGGACGACATCTGCACCACCGGGGCCACATTGGGCGAATGCGCCCGGGTACTGAAAGCAGCCGGAGCCGCGGAGGTCCTGTGCCTGACGCTGGCCATGGTGCGGGAGTAAAACGGAAGTTTTTGGACATACTCTATCTGTCACGCTTTTAACAAATCTGTGAACAATGACAAGTTCCTCTTGCAAAACGGAAAAGCCGCCAGTATAATACTTAATTGGGAAAAATTCGGCCTATTTGCCGCATGCAATAATACAAATGAAAATGGATGAGGTGCAGCTATGTGTTCTTTGGCGAAGGATATCGGTATCGATCTGGGTACCGCTTCTGTTCTGGTATATATCAAAGGTAAGGGCGTTGTGCTCAATGAGCCGTCGGTGGTGGCCATCGACAAGAATACGGGCCGCCTGCTGAAGGTAGGCGCCGAAGCGCAGGCCATGCTGGGCCGTACCCCCGGCAACATCGTGGCCATCCGCCCTCTGCGTGAGGGCGTGATCTCCGACTACGACATGACCGAGCGGATGCTGAAGGAATTTATTCAGAAGGTCACCGGCGGCTTCCAGCTGTTCAAGCCCCGTGTCATTATCTGCGTGCCCTCCGGCATTACCGAGGTAGAGGAGCGTGCCGTGGTGGATGCCGGTATTCAGGCCGGTGCCCGCCGCGTGTATCTCATCGAGGAGCCGGTGGCGGCCGCCATCGGTGCCGGCATTGACATTGCCAAGCCCGACGGACACATGGTGGTGGATATCGGCGGCGGCACCACCGATATCGCGGTGATTTCCCTCAGCGGCGTGGTGGAAAGCGCGTCCATCAAGGTGGCCGGCGACCAGTTCAACGAGGCCATCGTCAAGTATATGCGCCGCAAGCACAACGTGCTGGTGGGCGAGCGTACCGCCGAGATGATGAAGATGCGCATCGGCTGCGTGTTCCCCAAGGAGGAGGAGACCTCCATCGATGTAAAGGGCCGCTGCCTGCTGACCGGCCTGCCCAAAACGCTGACGGTGACCTCCACAGAGATGCTGGAGGCCTTTGAAGAGCCGGTGGAGCGGATTCTGGAAACCGTGCACGGCGTGCTGGAGCGTACCCCGCCTGAGCTGGTGGCCGATATCTCCGATAACGGTATTGTGATGACCGGTGGCGGCAGCTTGGTGGACGGCTTCGACAAGCTGATCACGGCGCGTACCGGGATCAATACCGTGGTGGCTGACAGCGCCATCTCCTGCGTGGCCGAAGGTACCGGCAAGAGCCTGGATTCCCTGAACGCCATGACGGACGGCACCGTGAACCTGAGCCGCCGCAAGCAGATGAACTGAAACACACTTTAGCTAGAGCCGGCAGGCTCAGCCTAAGAGATCCTATAATGAACCGGGAACGGCCGCCGCACGGTGGCCGTTCTTTTTTTGCCATGCACCGTCTTTTTGCCCAAATGTTTTATGAAAAAACTTTGCTTTATGGCGGAAAGTATAGTATACTGAAGCTACATCATGGTTTCCGTCCCCGCGGATGCGAAAAGCGGCGGGCCATAAAACGGAAGGGAGGGCGACAACTTGGATACACCGTATGCCATCGAAATGCTGCATATCACCAAACGGTTTCCCGGTATCATCGCCAATGACGACATCACCTTACAGGTGAAAAAGGGAGAGATTCACGCGCTGCTGGGCGAAAACGGCGCGGGAAAGTCCACTCTGATGAGCGTGCTGTTCGGCCTGTACCAGCCCGAGGAGGGCACCATCAAAAAGGACGGCGTAGAGGTTTCCATCAAGGACCCCAACGACGCCAACGCGTTGGGCATCGGCATGGTCCACCAGCACTTCAAGCTGGTGGAATGCTTCTCCGTGCTGGACAACATCATCATGGGCGTGGAGCCTACTAAGCATGGCTTTCTCCAGAAGAAGGAGGCCCGCCAGCGGGTGCTGGCGCTCAGCGAGAAATACGGCCTGAAGGTGGACCCGGATGCGCTGATCGAGGATATCACCGTGGGTATGCAGCAGCGTACCGAGATCCTGAAGATGCTGTACCGCGATAACGAGATCCTCATCTTCGACGAACCTACCGCCGTGCTGACGCCCCAGGAGATCGACGAGCTGATGGAGATCATGCGCAATCTGGCGGCGGAGGGCAAGTCCATTCTGTTCATCTCCCACAAGCTCAATGAGATCATGGCCGTGGCCGACCGCTGCACCGTGCTGCGCAAGGGCAAGTATGTGGGCACCGTGGAGACGAAGGACACCTCCATGGAGCAGCTGTCCGCCATGATGGTGGGCCGCAATGTCAATTTCCATGTGGAGAAGAAGCCCTGCACCCCCGGCGATGTGGTGCTGGATGTGGAGCATATGACCGTGGCCAGCAAGGCGCATAAGAACAACGCCGTGAAGGATGTGAGCCTGCGGGTACGCCGGGGCGAGATCGTCTGCCTCGCCGGGATCGACGGCAATGGCCAGACAGAGTTCGTCTATGGGCTGACCGGGCTGGAGCCGCTGGTCTCCGGCAAGATCTCCCTCTGCGGCAAGGACATCACCCACGCCTCCATCCGCAAGCGCAACACCATGGGCATGTCCCATATTCCCGAGGATCGCCACAAGCACGGTCTGGTGCTGGACTATACGCTGGAGGACAATCTGGTGCTCCAGCGGTACTTTGAACCGGAGTTCACCGACAAGGCCGGCTTCCTCCGCCGGGACAACATCCGCAAGTATGCGGAAAAGCTCATCGAGCAGTACGATGTCCGCAGCGGACAGGGCCCCGTCACCATTGCCCGCAGCATGTCCGGCGGCAACCAGCAAAAGGCCATCGTGGCCCGCGAGATCGACAAGGATCCCGAGCTGCTGGTGGCAGTTCAGCCCACCCGCGGTCTGGACGTGGGCGCCATCGAGTATATCCATAAGCAGCTGGTGGCCGAGCGCGACAAGGGTAAAGCGGTGCTGCTGGTGTCTCTGGAGCTGGACGAGGTGATGGATGTGCCTGACCGGATCCTTGTCATGTACGAGGGGGAGATCGTGGGCGAGCTTGACCCGAAGAAGACCACGCAGGAGGAGCTGGGCCTGTACATGGCCGGTGCCAAGAGAGACGAGGTGACGGCATGAAAAAGAACATCCTGAAAAATAACGGGGTGCAGTCCCTGCTGGCGTCTCTGGCCTGCGTGGTGCTGGGCATGTTCATCGGCTATATCGTGCTGCTGTTCATCAACCCCACCGGCGCCGGTGAAGCCATTGCCACGGTCATGAAAAACTTCCTGACCTACAGCCGTGCGGATACGCAGCTGAAATATCTGGGCAACACGCTGGTCAAGACAGCACCGCTGCTGATGTGCGCGCTGGCCATCCTGTTTGCCTATAAGGTGGGCCTGTTCAATATCGGCGCTGCCGGTCAATACTGCGCCGGTGTGGCTCTGAGCCTTTATGCCGCGCTGGCATGGGGGTGGAGCTGGCTGCCCTGTGTGCTGCTGGCCATGGCGGGCGGCGCACTGCTGGGCGCCATCTCCGGCCTCTTGAAATCCTATTGCAATGTCAATGAGGTCATCTCCGGCATTATGCTCAACTGGATCGTCCTCTACCTGACCAATATGCTCCTGACCAATGTCAAGGAGGTGGCCAGTCCCTATACCGTGGTGCTGGCCGACACCAATCCCCGCGCGCTGCTGCCCTCGCTGGGTCTGGGTTCTCTGTTCAACGGCAATAAATATGTGGGCCTTGCCATCCCCCTGTCGGTGGTCATCGCTATCCTTGTCTGGGTGGTGCTGGAAAAGACCCGCTTCGGCTATGAGCTGCGGGCCACCGGCAATAACAAGAATGCCGCCAAATACTGCGGCATGGCGGAAAAGCGCAACATCATCCTGACGCTGATGATCTCCGGCGCACTGGCGGCGCTGGGTGCGGCCATGTTCTACCTCACCGGCTATGAGCAGTGGCAGTGCACCTCCTCCTCCGTGCCCGGCATGGGCTTCAGCGGCATCGCCGCCGCCTTTCTGGGCGGACTGAACCCCATCGGCACCATTCTGGCCTCCTTCTTCATCCAGCACATCAGCGCCGGCGGCGCCTATGTGGACAAAACCATGTACTGCGCCCAGATCTCCGACCTGATCGCCGCCGTGATCATTTATCTGTGCGGCTTCGTGCTGTTCATGAAATACGCCATGAACCACGCCATCGCCCGGCGTGAAGAAAAGGCCATCCAGAAAGCAAAGGAGCAGGCCGCCGTACAAGCGGACGCATCCGAAAAGAAGGGAGGCGATCAGTAATGGTACTGCTGCTGCAATATACACTGACTTTCGCCTCCGTGCTGATCCTTGTGGCGCTGGGCGGCTGCTTTTCCGAGCACTCCGGCGTCATCAACCTGGGTCTGGAGGGCGTTATGATCATGGGCGCGCTGGGCGGCGCGCTGGCTATGCGCTATATGCCCGCCGATTCCTCCGCCTTTTCCATGATCGTGGTGGTACTGCTCTCTGCCGCTGTGCTGGGCACCGCTTATTCCAGCCTGCTGGCCGTGGCCTGCATCAATTTCAAGGCGGATCAGACCATTGTGGGTACCGCCCTGAACATGCTGGGTACCGCCGGCGCCACTGTCATCGTCAAGGCCATCAACACCGCCTCCAACCCCGACGATGTGTCCTCCATCATCCAGTATGCCGGCGCCAAGAAGGCATTTTCCGTAAATATCGGCTCTTTCGAGTTCAGTTGGTTTATGCTGGTAACGCTGCTGCTGCTGATCGCGGCCTATGTGATGCTGTATAAGACCCGCTTCGGCCTGCGGCTCATGGCCTGCGGCGAACATCCTCAGGCAGCGGACTCTGTGGGCATCAATGTCTATATGATGCGCTGGGCCGGCGTTCTGATCTCCGGCATGCTGGGCGGTCTGGGCGGCATCGTGTTCATCACCGCCGGTGTATCCGAGTGGCGGTTTGAATACGGCGTGGCTGGTTTCGGTTTTCTGGCGCTGGCCGTGATGATCTTCGGCCAGTGGAAACCCACACGCATTGCGCTGGCGGCGCTGCTGTTCGGCCTGTTCCGCGCCCTGTCCAATGTCTATGCAGGCTTTGACTTCCTGAAAGCGCTCAACATCCCCAGTCCCGTGTATAATATGATGCCCTATATCATCTCTCTGGTGGTGCTGGCCTTTACGTCTAAGAAGTCCCGCGCTCCCAAGGCCGAGGGTATCCCCTACGACAAGGGCCAGCGCTGAGCTTTCGATACGCAGGGAACCTCCGCTTTGCGGAGGTTCCCTTTTTATTCGCAGGTGGCTTCCCTCCGAGATTTTCAGAAAGTCCCACCGGTCTTTTGCCAAGCAAAAAAGAGGAATGACGCATGTCATTCCTCTTTTTTTATTTGATTTATGCACCCTGCGCAGATGCTTTTCAGGTGTACTGGCGCAGACCCTCGGTCGCCAGATCTTCATCGGCGCTGATAGTAACGGTAAACTTCACATCGTTGCTGCCGCTGAAACGATCCAGCCAATCCAGGAAGTTTTCCACCGCCTGCAGATCCTTGTCGCCTGCGATCTTGCACAGGTTATCCACGAACACATGGGAAATATCGTAATTGCCGGCGTAAAGGCCACAGATGAAGCCGCGCAGGCACTCATAATTATTCACATTATACTCGCTGGCGTTGACCAGACGCACATTGTAGCTGACGTCGTAGGTCATGTCGGCGCTGGGTTCGATGCATACAACGCTGCCGCTCTCATTTTCAACGGCGGAATGGATCAGCTCGATCAGCTGCTTCGTTTTGCCTGCACCGTTGGCGCCCATAATCAATCTAACCATAAGAAATCACTCCTTTATCCAAAGTGGAGATGGCGATGCTCCTGTTTACAGGATAGCATACCCGCATCAAAAAAGCAACGAAAAAAACCGTAAATCCGCAAGGAGTTTTCAGCTCTCGCAGCGGCCCAGCTTCTTCAGCAGCGCGGCGCGCAGCTCCTCGTAGCCGGGTTTGCCCAGCAGGGCAAACATATTCTTCTTATAAGCCTCGACGCCGGGTTGATCAAAGGGGTTTACATCCAGCAGATAGCCGCTCAGGCCGCAGGCATATTCAAAGAAATAGATCAGGCCGCCCAGCGTGTGGGCGTTGCCACCGTCGGTTTCAACAATGATGTTGGGCACACCGCCCTCCACATGGGCCAGCAGCGTACCGTCCATGGCCTGACGGGCGATGAAATCCATGGACTTGCCCGCAAGGAAATTCAATCCATCGCCGTTGGCCGCGTCAAAGGGCACCTGCTGCTGGTGCACCGAGGGGCCAAAGCGCACCACGGTTTCGAACATGTGGCGCTCGCCCTGCTGGATATACTGCCCCATGGAGTGGAGATCGGCCGTAAACTCCACACTGGCCGGGAACAGCCCCTTGTTCTCCTTGCCCTCGCTTTCGCCGTAAAGCTGCTTCCACCACTCGGCCATAAACCGGAACGCAGGCTCATAGGCGGCCAGAATCTCGATCTTGCGGCCCATACGGTACAGCTCATACCGTGCGCTGGCATAGGCCCATGCGGGGTTTTCCGCAATATCCGCCGCGGTGCAGGTATCCATCATCTCTGCCGCGCCGGCCATCAGCGCGTCAATATCCACGCCGGCGGCCGCAATGGGCAGCAGGCCCACGGCGGTCAGCACACTATAGCGCCCGCCAATATCGTCAGGCACCACAAAGGTCTCATACCCGTTGGCATCCGCCAGAGACTTCAGCGCGCCCTTATGGGCATCGGTGGTGGCATAAATCCGGCGGGCGGCGCCCTCCTTGCCGTAACGCTTCTCCAGCAATTCGCGGAAAAAGCGGAACGCCACGGCAGGCTCGGTGGTAGTACCGGACTTGGAGATCACGTTCACGGAGAAATCCACCCCGTCAACCAGCTCCATCACCTCGGTCAGCGCTTCGCTACTGAGGCCGTTGCCGATAAAATAAATATTGGGGGTCGTTTTCTTTTTCAGATTATAGTTGGGTGAGCAGAGGCATTCGATCACGCCCCGGGCGCCCAGATAGGAGCCGCCGATGCCGATGACCACCAGCGCCTTGGAATCACCTTGGATCCGCGCGGCCGCCGCCTTGATCCGGCTGTATTCCTGCCGGTCATAGTTCCGGGGCAGGTGCACCCAGCCGGTAAATTCACCGCCGAGGCCGTCTCCCTGCTGCAGGCGGGTATGGGCAATGCGCAGGCGGGGCGACAGCGCCGCCTCATAGGGCAGGCGCAGAAAGTTCTGAATATTGGTAAGGTCGACCTTAATCATCGTACATGCCTCCTAAGTATATCTGCATCTCATTCTGATTGCACTGTCTTATAACGACTTATCTTACATCGCCGCAGCGGAAAATACAAGAGAAATTTGGATTCAGCCGCAGAAAATTGCCATGCGCAGCATCCGCGCCGTCGTTTGCCCCCAGGTCAGGCGCGTCACATCCCCGCCCGCCACAACAGGAATGGTCAGCAGCGTTTCCCCCTCCCGGCTGACGGTCAGCGTCCCCAGCGTCTCACCGGCCCGCACGGGGGCAGATACCTCATCAGGCAGATCCAGCATCTGTGTCAGGTCGGAGGAGCGGCTCTTTTCCAGCAGCAGGGTGCATCCCTCCTCCGGCAGGACAGCCGCTACCGTGTCTGCGCTGCCCAGCGTGACCGGCAGGTCGGGCAGCGGCTCCTTCGGTTGGACCGTCAGCAGTGTATAGGTGGAAAAACCGTAATTCAGCAGCGTTTTGGCGTCCGTGTTGCGGCTGTCGGAGGTAACGCCCTTCATAATCACGGCGATCAGCTCCATGCCGTCCCGTTCCGCCGTGGCGCTGATGCAGTAGCCGGCCTCCTGCGTAAAGCCGGTTTTCAGTCCGGTGGCGCCATCATAGAACCGGATCAGCTTGTTGGTGTTGCTCAAACCAAAGGTCCCATCCCGCAGAGTATCCATCCAGATGGTGGTATAGCTGCGGATCTGGGGATGGTGCAGCAGCAGCTCGCGGCTCATCAACGCGATATCATAAGCGGAAGTTACATGGTTCTCAGCCGTCAGGCCGGTACAATTTGCGAAATGGGTATCCTTCATCCCCAACTCTCTGGCGCGGTTATTCATCTGCTCCACAAACAGCTCCGTCACGCCGGCCACATGCTCCGCCAGCGCCACGGCCGCATCGTTTCCCGAGGAGACGCACACCGCCTTGAGCAGCTCATCTACCGTGATCTGTTCCCCCTCCGCCAGAAAGACCTGACTGCCGCCCATCCCGGCGGCATAGGCGCTGACCGTAACCACATCGTCCAGCGCGATGCGGCCGCTGTCGATCGCCTCCATGGTCAGCAGCACCGTCATGATCTTGGTCACGCTGGCAGGCGGAAGCGCATCGTGCTCATTCTGTGCATACAGGATCTGGCCTGTGGTTTTTTCCATCAGCAGCGCGGCATGAGATGTCAGGGGCAGCTCCGCCCCCCGGCACGGCACCGCCATGCACCCCGCCAGCACCAACGCCGCCATAAAACCGGCTATCCGTTTCATTATCGCAGTCCTCCCCCGCTTTTTCTGCTGTTATGATATGCCGCATCCGCCGAAGCTATGCCCGTACCGTTACATTACGGGCAGCCGAGACGAGGCCGCGGACTTCCGCCGACACGGGATCGCCCTTTTGTCACTGGCAGCTTATATAACAAAGGAAAAACGCTTCTGCTTTACGGATAGCGTGCACGGAATTGACTTTGTTCCCCGCAGCCGGTATAATAGGGCGGATAAATTGGCCTTTTGGGATGGCATGTGATGAACAAAGATCTGACTCAGGGGTCCGTAATGGGTTCCATGCTGCGCTTTGCCGTCCCCATGATTCTGGGGGATCTGCTGCAGCAGTGCTATAATATCGCCGACACGCTGATCGTGGGGCAGTATCTGGGGCGCAACGCGCTGGCCGCCGTCGGCTCCTCCTTTACGCTGATGACTTTTCTGACATCGATTTTGCTGGGGTTGTGTATGGGCAGCGGCGCGCTGTTTTCCATCCGCTTCGGCCAGCGGGATGAAGCGGCCCTGCGGGAGAGTGTGTGCGCCTCTTTTGTGCTGATCGCGGCAGCGGCGCTGGCGTTGAATATACTGGCCTTTGCCTGTCTGGACTGGCTTTCGGTCTTTCTCCGCGTTCCCGCGGAGGTGTGGGACGGCATGCGCGCATACCTCTATGTGATTTTTCAGGGAATTCTTGCCACGTTCCTGTATAACTACTTTGCCTGTTATCTGCGTGCCGTTGGCAATTCCGTTGTGCCGCTGGTGTTTCTGGCCGTTTCGGCTGCGCTGAATATTCTGCTGGATCTGTGGTTTATTCTGGGATTGGGCCGCGGCGTGACCGGCGCGGCGGAGGCTACGGTGATCGCTCAATATGCCGCCGGCATCGGCATCGCCCTCTATGCGCTGATACGCTGTCCGCAGGTGCGCGCCGTGGGCGCACTGCGTCATCTTCGCTGGCGGCGCATGCGGGAGATCGGAGCCTTCTCCGTTCTGACCTGTGTGCAGCAGTCCGTGATGAATCTGGGGATCCTGATGGTGCAGGGATTAGTCAACAGCTTCGGCCCTGTGGTGATGGCGGCCTTTGCCGCCGCGGTGAAAATTGACGCCTTTGCCTATATGCCGGTGCAGGACTTCGGCAACGCGTTTTCCACCTTTATTGCCCAGAATTACGGCGCCCGTCAGAAAGAACGTATCCGCACCGGACTAAAAGGCGCCATCTGTGCCTCGGCATTGTTCTGCGTGGCGGTCTCGGCGCTGGTATACCTGTTCGCCCGACCGCTGATGGCCCTGTTTGTGGAGGCGGGCGAAACGGAGATCATCCGCGAGGGTGTACGCTACCTGCGGATCGAGGGCGTATTCTATTGTGGTATCGGCTGCCTGTTTTTGCTGTATGGACTGTACCGGGCGCTGGGAAAACCGGGCATGAGCGTGGTACTTACCGTGATCTCGTTGGGTACCCGCGTGGCGCTGGCCTATCTGCTGTCGGCCATTCCCGCCATCGGCGTGGCGGGGATCTGGTGGTCGGTGCCCATCGGCTGGCTGCTGGCGGATCTGGCCGGACTGGTTTACTATGCGCGGCGGAAAAACACACTGCTCTCCCAGGAAAAGGCCGTCATGTGAACGCATTATATTGAAAAAAGCAGGAGCGGCCCGCGGGCCGCTCCTGCTTTTGGTGCGCCTGAAGGGACTCGAACCCACACGCTGGAAGCACGAGAACCTAAGGGGTATGTCACCTTAGTGAAAGATTTTCAGAGCCCTCCATATCATAAGGGAAAGGCATCTTTCCAACGCTTCAAAAGATATTTCGGTCGTGACCGGCCGAACATCTGTTAAATCATAGCACACTCTGCCGGAAAAGTATAGCATGATTATAGCTTTGCGGGAGGAAATTTCTGCTGCCCCGGCATAAAGCAGAGGGGAAGGGACGCTGTCTATTTGTTTTCTTCCGGGGAACTCATTTCTTGGCGCTAAGTGGTTGTTTTCTTATCCTGCAAATCCGATACGCCTTTGTACTTGCACAGAGTCCAAGAGTGCGCGCATATCGCTTTCTGCGAAAACCGCCTGAATATCTTCTGCGCTGATCATATTATCGTTTGTTCGCAGGGCCTGTTTCATACGAATGCGCTCAAAAACTTTGCGGATCAGTCTGGCGTTGGAGAAGTTTTCATCTTTATTACGAATGATTTGTTCAGCCATTTGCCGCAGCGTTACTTTTGCATCGGCGCCTAACTGATACGCTTCTGACTCCGCATATTTGCAATATATCTGCACCAGTTCTTCTGCTGAATAGTCCGGAAAGTCAATATAAAACTGAATGCGATCCCGAAGTCCGGGGTTACTGCTCAACATCTGATTCATCTCGTTTGTGTAGCCGGCCATGATGCAAACAAAATCTCTCCGTGAATCCTCCAGGCGCTTCACGAGGGTGTTGATTGCTTCGTGTCCGTAGTCATAAGCAGCGTTAGATACGAGTGCATATGCCTCATCAATGAACAACACCCCACCCAGCGCATCCTTAACAACAGATGCCGTCTTTGCGGCTGTTCCTCCGAGATATTGAGAAACCAGACCATCCCGATCCGTTTCGATGAACTTCTCTCCGTCCTTAATAATACCAATTTCACCGAACAGCTTACCAACCAAACGGGCGACAGTCGTCTTGCCTGTTCTCGGATTCCCCCTGAACACCATATGTAGGCACGGAAGCGCAGATCTTCCCCGGTTTTTAAGCAGGGCGACAATTTCTCTGACGCATTTTTTCACGGAATCAAGTCCGATCAATGCGTCTAACTCTTCAAGGGCGTTACTTTTCTTATCGGACTTTTTCGCCAATGGATCAAAATCAGATGCGTGCATGATGAATTCCGTATTATCGGCATCCGCCAACTGATTCTGTATCACGGAGTATAGCTGCGTCTGCAATGTGGGATATGGAAGTTTTAGGATGTCACTATTTCGGAAACTTTTTGCGTCAAAAGTAAATCCATACTCTTTGGCAGCACATTTCAACAACTCAACTTTCTCTTCTTCCCTCAGGTCTTTAATCTCGACGGTATGCGGGAAAAACGCCTTAAAATAATCAAATTCCTGCGCTTTTTCGTATTGAGCGCGATCCATCGTAGTAATATAGATGTTTTTCCTGCGGCTCAGCAGACGAAACGATTCTTCTTGCGGTATCCCCCATCGGAAACCGTCATGATTGCCAAAATCCCAGGTTTCCATGATGAAATAAAACAAAGATGTATTCGAAGATGTACAAACGGCATCGTCCAAATCGCCACGCACAATTCTTTGATCTTTAATAATGCCCTTACCGACTAACAGGCTGTAAAGCATATCAGAAAACACAAACTCATTGGCACCGCAGTCATTTACAAGAACCACGTTGTAGTTTCCTCTTTTGCCCCGCTCTATCATTCGGTCAGATAAGGAATTGATCCTGCGAAAAGCTTCTTTGAAGGAAGAAAAGCCTGTCATTTTTTTCGTGCGGCTAAGTTGTTCTTTTGAAGTTTCTAAAATAAGGCGGAACTCGGCGTTTCCTCGAATATAACCGCCGGAGTAGGCACTCATCAGATTTTTTGCGATGGGCAGTGCATCCAAAACTTCTTTAGGAGCAGTATGCTGCTTGATCGGCAAAAGTTCAATCTTACAACCGAATATGTCCTTCAGTTCCGAGATATCTTCATGAAGCGGGGTGTCCTTCCGATCTGCCTTGACCAAATACAAAAATCTGAGCATGACCCGGTTTGGCTTTTCCAAATCATAGAAAGGTTTGTCCATATAAAGATACTTGCAACTGCCGTTCAAATCTGCAATGCAATTTGTAATCGAATCCCAGTCTCTCTGAATTTTGGGAGAACGTGGTATTGTAAAATAGTAATATTCCATCTTCTCCATAATGCTTTAGCCTCCATATATGGTACATATCCTTGAATGGAATGTAAGGGGATGAAAGAATCCTATCATAGCGATCTGCCCAGGAATATCGCCGTTATTGTCGACTGTTTCGGCGGCTTCCTGCTCTGCGTTTCTTATAAGCTCCTGCACCTCCGCAATAGCCGCAAGGAGGTCCTGTACAGAAACCTGTTCTGCCCACAGCACTTCATAGTAGCGATAGCGTCCTGAGGAATAGAAACATCTGTCATATTCGGGGTGTAGTTGGTTATGCGGACGATTTTGATCCACTGTTTCCAGGGCCGAAGTCAGATCATCCAAATAGTAATTCAGCGTTTCAAGTCTGGAAGGATAGCCGCAGACTGAACGCTCAAAAAGCCCGGTGGGGTTAGAATCAGGCGTATAGTTTGAAAAGTATCCCATTTCTATGTTCTCCCTTCCAAAAAACGTTCAGGAACATCCAGACAACGCAGTCGCAGCGGCATAGGTTCAGTTATCGCATTCTCCGTTCTAACAATAAGATAGCACGGCACCCTGTACAAATGTCTGTACAGGGTGCCGCGCGATCATTTTCGCCAGTTGGCTATGGGATAGGTGCCATACTTCCTCTTGAAGTTTTCCAGCAGGAGGCGTTCTTTATCTTCACAGTTTTCGCAGACACACCATCTGCAGATAAGGTTTTCATATCCTTCGACTTGAAAAATCGCCCGTCCGCCACGGTGGTTGTTCCCTCCGTCGAAGCCGTAACGCATATACTGCCGCAACCGTTGAAACAATCCCCTTTTGCCATTCGCCTTGCCTATATAGAGAATATCAGAGGGAACACGCTTTGTCTCTAAGTATTCAACGCGATAGGCATCGCCGGGATGATTGTCAATGGTATCCTTGAAAGCAACCTCCATCCCGGCCGGGATGCGGATGCAGTAGACTCCTTTTTTTGCGGGAATGAGGAGAGGATCTTCAAAATCCTTTTGCCTGCAAAAATCATCCCACAGTTCAGCCAGTGTTGCTTCTCCCATAGCTGCTTCTCCTTTCATAGGGGCACATCGAAGTGTCCGCACATTCGGGTAACAATGCTCATAGCCATTTCCCTCCTGTTTTCACCCAAGGTTTGTGGGATTTTATCTTTTTTGGAAATATTTATTTTTTCCAATGCTCTCAATGATCTCCTGCCGCAGCCAAGCGGGCTCTGCCACCTCTACAAAGGAGAGGTATTGCAGTGCCCAAAAGCGCACACCGCGCGGCGGGGTAGTCAATACGGCGGTAAAGGTCTGCTCGTCCCGCTCAAAAATCTGTATGTCCGTACCAAAGCGGTCCAGCACATCGTCCAGCACGGCGCGGTCGCAGTGTAGCACCACCCGCTCCGGCGCACCCACAAAGGCGTAAACGGCATCTTGTGCCTCTTGCTTCTGCGCCGACTTTTCGCTGCGGGGCTCGTCCAGTATCCGAATATCCGCCATGCGGTCAATGCGGTACAACCGCGTGTGCGGATCGTGGTCGGGGACGCAGATAAGGTAATAGTGTTCGTTGGTGTACACCATCTCATAGGGGCTGAGAGTGTAGGTCGCCGTAGGATGCTGCCGTTTGTCATATCCGTAGTGCAAGTAATCCAAGGTCACTTTCTTCTTGCGTGTAATGGCCTCATCCAACTGCTCAATATTCCAAAAAACCTGCCGGTTACCGGTCTTATGTCCCTGCCGGGCGACGGTCAGATGGCGATACTTTTTCCGCTGGTGGACACTGAGCTGCTTTTGCAGTTTTTGGACAAGCTGCTCGGTCTGCCGAGGGGGAATAAAGGGAAAGGCGTACACCGCGTCCGTCAGCAGAAGAACTTCCGACTGCTCCAGCTCTCGACTACGGAGGTAATAGCCCACGCCGTTATCCTCGTAAAGGGAGATGTCGTAACCGAGCTCGATCAAAAGCGCAACAGCCCCGTATACGGTGCGGCGGTCGATTTTGAAACCGTAGAGGGACTGCATCTTTGCAATGATCTCCCGCATGGGCAGAATGTGTTCCGCATCGGAATACTCCTTTAGAACCTCCAAAAGGCAGATGGCATTGGCTTTTTCCGTCAGCATAATGCAGTCCCTCCGTGTCGTTTTACTTCAGTACCGGCCACTTAGCCCAATTAGAGCAGGAAGAACTGCAAAACTTTGTACTGCCCCGATTGGAACCGTTTGGAATTTGGCACTTGGCGCTATTGCTGGTCGGCTCCGAAGAGTTTCCGGAATTCACCAGATTGCGGCTTCCGGTCCAATAGGCGCAAGTGGCGCAGACCTTGTTTGTTTTGGAATAATGCATAAAGACATCTCCTCTCAAAGTATAGCATCAGTTGTGACGCTTGCATAGATGCTACCATAAGGGGGTGTACAAAAGTCTGTATTGCTGTTCTGTCTATATAGAGATGTTATCTATATCTGAGGTGGCTTCATTCAGCACGCCATAGACCTCCGCCAAGGCGCGGACATACTGCGGAAAATTGCGCCGCAGCTCACTGTCCTCCCCCGGCGGCAGAATCGGTCTCTGCATCATACGATGAACAGCCCTCCATACCTGAAGCCTGCTGCCTGGATAGGCTTCTCTCAGCTTCTCGACCGCGCGGTTCTTCGCCTTCTCCACGGCGGACTCCTTCATCATGTGATACATCCCAATCTCTTTCAAGGACGCCTCCGAGTATCCGAACACGCCGCAGGTCTTGCCGAGAATGTCCCTGTCCTTCTTCGGCAGGGTGTCGAACAGCTCCCGGAGGAGCTCAATGCAGACCTTGCGGTACACGGCTTGCTCCGCCGAAACGGAGAGCATCCCCGGCATCAGCCGCTCGTAGGGATCGTCGTCATAACCCTCCGGGACAAGATCATGCACACCGAGGAAATGGGTGTTGTAGCGAATATATCGGCTGACACGAGCCTCGGGGACGCCTAACTCCTCCGCGATTTCACCAGTATCCTTCCATGCGGCATGATACAGCCTCTGCGCCTGACGGACGGCAGACATCTCGTCCTTGCTCAGTGCCATGCAGCCAATATTCTGTTCCAGCCAGCGGGTCATGCGCCCCTTCAAATGCGGGTAAAGATAGGTGGTGAGCGCGGCGCAGTTCTGGTCATATTCTCTGCTCTGTATCCGCGTCAGAAGCTCCAACGCGCCTTCGCCGCAGAGATCGTCCAGAATCGTTTTCGTATACGCGGAA